>TBL_comb47_HYPODRAFT_10002666_pt1 | contig 21837 bp, 23 predicted proteins | sample TroBogypolimnion_40_FD_10682 | JGI IMG/M metagenome (IMG submission 10682) | reverse complement strand
AATTATAAGGAAAAATTATGGATGTCAAGGAAAGGGAGACGCTGTTTTGTATTCCTATCTATGAAAATCTCGTTTTGATGCTGGCCATGCCATACTGAAATGACGGGCTTTCCAATTTCTCCCAGGCTGGTCATTCCGGTCCAGCTCAGCTGGTTAGATGCCATTGAGCAATTGCGTCTCTTCGAGATAGGACAAGGCCAGCCAGAGATTTTCCTCACTATGCGGTTCAAGCGTTATGAGAGGATGCAGATTGTTTCGCCTGAGAAATACGAAAAATCCGGCAAAATCGAAATTTCCGCATCCTGGAGCCATATGCGAATCATTTTCACCTGTATTATCATGCAGATGCAACTGTCCCAGCCAGGGGGACATGGCTGGCAGCCACGCTTGCCAGGGCGTGTGGGCAAAGGCTGACAGATGACCGACATCAAGGCAGAATCCTGCCGAAGGAGTGCCCAGTTTTTCCAGCATGGCCGTATGGACTGAGGGATCCTTCTCGTAGGTATTTTCAAACATCACCAGGACATTAGAGGCCGAAGCGATGCGGATGAGCGGTTCCCAGGTGGCATATGCCCTTTCAAACCATTGGTTGAAGACATACCCGTGCTTGTTCTCTTCGTATTGAAGATGACAGACGATGGAGCGTGGTTTGAAAACCGAAATCAATGAAAAGGCTGCCTGCAGTTTTTCGCGTGTCGCTTTCAAAAGATGAGGATCGAGCCCTCCTGGCGTCAGATCAAAGAATGGGGCATGCAGGGTGCAGGAAAGACTGTGCTTTTGCAGGGTTGCGGCGACATGTTCGAAGGCTTTGCGGTCTTCGTCATACAGGCACAGGCCCTCAAGTCCTATCTCAGGCTGAAGAGAGTGTTCGAGAAAAAGATCCAGGTATTTTTCTTTCAGGTCGTACCAGGGTGCGTTGATAAAACAGCGTTTTTTGATTTGGAGGTGATGCTGTGTATTCACGTTCTCATATCCGTTTGAATGATGAAGTTGAAGCGGTATGCCTCTTTGCCGGAACCTTTTCGTTTTCTGTGTCTTGAAAGTATACCCTGAAAACAGCTGGAGAAAAATCGATAATAAGGGAATGATGCTGGTGAGAGAACCGGGAAGGAGGACAAGATCGCATCTATCTGCTTTTTTGCAGAAGGCAGGATCTCATTTTCTTCTTGTCAGGTATCGTACCAGCAAGGAGTACAGTTGATCCCGGTTGACGGGTTTGCTGAGATAATCTTCCATTCCTGCCTGGAGGCATTTTTCCCGGTCTCCGTCCATGGCATGGGCGGTAAGCGCTATTATCGGCGGAATTTCGGGCAGATTCGTCATGGATTTAATCCTTTTTGTAGCCTCGAATCCGTCCATATCCGGCATCTGGAGATCCATCAGGATCAGGTGATAGTCTTCGACTGCTGTTTTTTCTACCGCCTTTCTCCCGTTATCGACAGTGGTAACCTCAAGGCCAAACTGTGCGAGCATTGCTGACATGAGCATCTGATTGATGGGCTCATCCTCTGCAACCAGGATTTTCTTGCCCCGGATCATCTCCTGCTGATCTGCAGGGGAGAGAGGCGTTTCGCAGGCAGGATGGATCGCATGCTCTTCATCCGTTTCTTTGTTTACCTTTTGTAACCTGCAGGTAAACCAGAAGGTTGAGCCTTTCCCCGGCTTACTGTCTACGTGAATCTTACTGTCCATCAGGGCAACCAGTTGGGAAGAGATTGCCAATCCCAGGCCGGTTCCCCCGTGTTTCCTGGTCGTTGACGTATCGGCCTGGCTGAAGGCCTCGAAAATCAACTGCTGTTTGTCACTCGGGATACCGATACCGGTGTCGGTGATGCTGAATTTGACATGCAGGTCCGTATCGTTTCTCTGCGGGATGACTGTAGCGCTCAGACGCACAACCCCTTTTTCGGTAAACTTGATCGCGTTGTTGGTGAGATTGATGAGGACCTGGGTCAAACGGTTTGAATCGCCATGGACGTTCCGGGGCAGGGCAGGGTCGATTTCGCAGGAGAGGCTCGTGCCCTTTTTACTGGCCCGAATGGTCAACATCTGCATGATGTTTTCGAGGGATTCGTGAAGGTCGAAATTGATTGGGTCAAGTTTGAGCTTGCCTGCCTCGACTTTGGAAAAATCGAGGATATCGTTGATAACCTTAAGAAGTCTTGCCGCCGAGGTCTTCACCATCTGCAGATACTTCCTCTGATCGGAGTTCAGGTCGGTTCCAAGAACCAGATCGGTCATGCCGATTATGCCGTTCATGGGTGTTCGGATTTCATGGCTCATGTTGGCGAGAAAATCGCTTTTAGCCTTGTTGGCGGCCTCGGCTGCTTTGCGTGCGATATTCATTTCCTGCCGCAAACTCTTTTCCGTGTTGACGCTCTGACTGAGTTCTAAGAGAATTATATCAAGATTTTCAAACTGTTCTGCGACAAGCTCAGCGGTTATATCGGAGGCCTGGCGTGATATCAGCAGCTCCTGCTTGAGTATCTGGTTTTCCCGCAGCAACTCGCCGTATGAAGTCGGAAGGTATCGTTGTTCCATGGTGTTCTGTACGTTTCGAAGGTATTCCGGCAGCCGTCAGGCCCTGTACCCGGAGATTACTTCAAGACACATGCGAGCGGCCTGACTGCAGAGGCAGCTGTCCGATCCGGTTTGAATGCCGACCAGAACTATCTCCGGAAGGTTTTCCGTGATTACCAGCGGTGCGACACGCAACAGGTAACCCAATCCTGAATTATGGTCATAATCCGAGGGAATATGCAAGGAGTCAAAGGTATTCATCACGATGATTCCCGGCGTGTCTCTGAAGCCGCTGACAGTATCGACAAAAATCACTAAGTCTGTTTGTTCGAGACAACTCAAGAGATTCAAACCTGCCAGGCCGCCATCAATGAGCTGGACCCCCTCCGGCAGAGGGTTGCTTGCGAGCATATCATAGACCCTGGGACCAGCGGCATCAGGTTCGAAAAACCGGTTTCCTATACAGATTATACGGATGTTCATGGACTTCTTCAAGTGACGATGGTTCCTCTTCGTACCTTCCGTCTTTCTTCTTATTTCTTGCGGCAGACATGGACTGCACAGACAAGGCAAGCATCAAAAGATCGGATTGTATGGCCGAGTTCAACAGGATTGTCAGGATCCTTGAGGGAGATACCCAGCATTGCCTCTTCCCAAGGGCCTCTGATTGCATTGGCGTCGCGGGGAGAACCATTCCATGCTGTCGGCGTGACAATCTGATATCTGGCGATTGCACCGTCCTGAATTTCAATCCAGTGTCCCAGGGTTCCCCGGCTCGCTTCGATCAGCCCGTAAGCGCGGCCATCGGGTATGTCCTTGACAGTCTTGTAAAACGGGGCTCTGGGATCAATCCCGGCGATCATTTTTTTCATGATGGGCAGCAGGCGTGCCGGCCGGGTGAGCCTGGCCAGTTCGCGGGTAAAGACTGTCGGACCTCTCCTGCGGACAAGATCGGTGAAGAGAGGGGCTCCGTCCACCAGCGCTTCAGCCAGAGGGCCGGTCTCGGCAGGAAGGTCATTGTACCGTGGAGCCTTCGCCCAGGAGTATTTATCCGGGTTCTGAGCAAAAGAGGGTATGGTGACGCCTTCAAAGGGATGGAGACCGCTGCCATAGCCTTCAAAACGGGAAAAGGCTACGTGCTCTGTTATGCGAGCCTGGTTGAAATCGGATTTTTCACCCTTTGTTATAAATCCGGCTGAAAGGCAAGCCGTGCCATCGGAGGTCTGCATGCTCAGCCGGCTGATGTCATTGAGCCCGGCGCTGATGAAATTTCCGTGACCGGCGCCGATGCAGTCGAGACCTGCCTGGCGTGCGCATTGAAGAAAAAAGCCGAGATCTCCGTTGCGGTGGTTGTCCTTTTCTTCAAGCCAGCTGTCAAGATCAGACTCGCTCTTCACTGCAGCCCAACGTTCCAGGGAGCAGCCGAGTATCTCCTGCTCGTACCAGGTGGTAAACGATCTTTCGATATAACTGCAGCCCACCATATCGTTGAAGGTCGGCGTTGTGGCTATGCCGCCTGGAACCATGAAGGATGAGTTGGGCCATTGGCCGCCGACGATGGCTACGATCTCCAGAATTTTTTTGGTTGCCTGGATAGCCTTGATCACCGAGGTGCCGCGAAAAGGTTCGTAGCGAAGCCCGGCCTCTGCGTAGAAGGGCTGTGTCTTGTAGGCCGGGTTAAGAAAATCCTGCATAAACATCAGCACGCCGTGCCTGATGTCGCTCTGCACATGTTCCGCCAGCAGAGCCAGATGTCTGACCAGGACCGCATTATCGGGAATGGTTACCCCGCAGAGCATGTCCAGGGCCTTGGCGGCTGCCAGCAGATGCGCAGTCCCGCAGATTCCGCAGACGCGCGGAGTCAGGACCAGCCCGTCGCGGGGAGCACGGCCTTTAAGCATGTTTTCGAAGCCGCGGAACATGATGCCGGAACTCCATGAATTGGTGACGGCGGCGCCGTCGTATTCCAGAGTCAGCTCAAGGTCGCCTTCTACGGTTTAACGGAATATTGAGTGTTATTTTTGGCGCTTCCGACATATCAAACCTCTGTCTTTCTGTGTTTGAGCCTTTCAGGAGCAGAGGCGGCTGCCATGCTTTTATAGGCGAGATAATGCGGGCGGTTCACCCCGTCGGGAAGATTGATTGGCAGGCCGACGATATTCGGTGTGTAAAAGAAGGGATCGTCTCCTGGAAAATCAGGTTCCGTGCAGCCATTGCACGGCACGCCGCTGCGGGTTTTGCAGTTCCTGCTGTTCCAGAGAAATTTATTGCAGGGGGCATGCGCCATGGGACCCTTGCAGCCCAGATGAAAAAACAAGCAGCCCTTCTGGCCGAAGTCTGTCTCCTCAATCCTGTATTCGTGATACTCGTTGCGGGTACAGCCCTGATGGACCAGCATGCTGTAGTATTCAGATGGTGCGTTATAGGTGTTCAAGTCCAAGGGAACCCCCGTGATCAAGGCGGTCAGCGTCCCTGCCAGCACGGTAGGGTGGATCGGGCATCCCGGCAGGTTGATGACCGGCAGGCCTTTGCCAGATCTGAACCCACTCCCAAGAAACCCGCCCGCCTCTTTTTTGAAAAATTGCAGACCGACGGCATCGGTCTCACCAGCTCCGGTGACTCCGCCGAAGCTTGCGCAGGTGCCGACGGCGATGACGATGCCGGCGCGGTCGGCCAGTTGCCGCACCAGATCTTTTTTCGGTTTTCCTTCGAATGTCTCAAACAGGCCGGTATTGTCAGGTCCCCTGATGACGGCGCCTTCAATACAGAGAATATCCAGCCCTGCCTTCCTGTCGATCAGGGCGGCAAGAAGCCGGCGATGTTCTGCGGGAGGGGCAAATGAAAAGCTGGGATGCCAGAGAATATCAATATTGAGTCCCTCAATAATCTCAATAATATTAGGTGATTCTGCGTTGAGCATGGACATTGAATCCCCTCCGCACCCTCCACATTGCATCCAGTACAAGCTTACTGCCACGATTTCTTCCTCCCAAAAGATATTTTCCGTTCTGCTGCAGGGCCGTGGGTAAAGAGCGATACGGTATTAAAAAACAGGCTTGTAATCAAAGAAATGCCTGGTCTCAAGCCTCCGGTAGGTCCTTGTTTCACCGCGGGCGATAAAGGAAGTGGTGATTGCTCCGTTCGGTGTGAACCGGACGCCTTCAAGGAATTCTCCATCGGTTATGCCCGTTGCGGCTATGGCCACCTCTTTGCTTCGGATCAAATCCTGGGCCCGGTAGATTTTTTCGAAGTCGGTAATATGGTGCTCTCTGGCCTCTTCGCGGTCCCGATCGTTTTCATAGAAGATTTTCCCCTCGAAATACCCTCCCAGACAGGTTATCCCCGCTGCCACCATGACGCTTTCCGGGGCATAGCCGTAGCCCATATAAATATCGGCTTTTTCGCCGGTTATGGCCGCCAGGCATCCTGAAATTTCACCTTCTACGATCAGTTTTATCCGGGCGCCGCAGCTTCGCACTTCTTTGATCAACTGTTGATGACGGGCCTGATCAAGGATGCAGACAGTGACGTTTTCAGTATATTTTCTCAAGGCCCGGGCCACACGCTTGACATTAATGGTCGGAGGCTGGTTGATATCGATGGATTGATGGGCTTCAGGACCGATAACGATCTTGTACATGCTCAGGTTCGGCAAGGATTGAAGGGTTCCCTTCTTTCGCAATAACAGCATAGGATGTTGAATTGTTGAGGCCGTCTGCGGCCGAATGGTGGGCTTCGAGCGCTACCGCCATCAGGTCCATTTCAGGGCCGCCCTGGCCCAGGTGTTTGGGAAACGGAGTCGTTTCCTTGCGTTTTATGAACCGGTCGTTGATAACTGTCCCGTTGATGGCAAGTCTGTTCAGGGTCTTGGTGATGGCTCCCCTTGTATTGTTCAGGATCTCATCCTGATTTCCGTGGCCTTGCATCCTGGCTGCAGTAAGGGCGGCGATTTCTGTGGCCCGGACTATCTCCATTCCATAATTAGTATACATTCTAAAGACCGTTTGTTGGTGTGAAAAGTCTGAATTAAAAGATTCATTGTGCTTCTATCTTGAGGCACCTGTGCCGACTGCGCATTGATGCCCTGAAAACAGAGGCCAGGATCTCTAACGGGATTTCGAGCTGAATCCATTCATATCTGCAAGTTCACGTATTTTCTGCATAAGTTTATCTCTTAGCGCCTTCAGGGTCTTTCCCTCAATGGTATCCTTCATTTTCATGGGCTGGCGAAATTCATCAATCAGCTCTATATCCAGTGGAGCAGACTCAAGTTTCCGTTCCGCCTCTTTGATTTCATCAGGCGTCGGGAGAATAATGCCGTAGAGTTGGTGAGGCGTGTGGACCAGGGCATGCCCGCGATTATAATAGGCGGCCGCGAAACCTCCGTCCACGTTGATGGCGACTCCATCTTCGCTGGCCATCTGGCGTCCCTTGGTATAATCGACCGGAGTATGTCCGAAGACGACCCGTTTCACTCCGAATTCATCCTGAAGCTTTTGCTTGAATCCAGCAGTCTTCAGGTTCTGCTTCCAGAAAAGAGACCGCTCTTCGTGCGTCGCCTTGTCAATCAGAAAATATCTCTCGAAGGTCTTCATCGCCTGTTTGCCGAAAAACGGTGATTTCGGCCCGCACCAGAGGTAGAAGAAGAGGGCCTGATCGTGCGGTTTCTGCGGTTTTCCTTCCAGATAATTCCGGCCAACCCGTTTGATTGTATCCTGAATGAAATCGAGGAGATTTTTACCCTTCCTCCCCATAAATTCTTCAAACTCTCCATCCGCCGTTGAGGGAACAAGTGCGTGAATGTTCAGCACATTGTTGTGGATGTTGTATGTCTGGCCATTGACAAAAAAATACCTGAGCAGCCGCTTGAGACGGCTGTTACTGCTGAACTGCTGCTTCAGATCATCGGCAATTTCCTTTTCTTCCACGGTCAGTTCACCCGGAGCATCCGGATTGATGGTTGGAAAAAATGTGTCGTTCAGTCCGCTGGTGTCTCCAGCCTTCAGCATTGCGGCCAGGCGGTCCAGCCAGAGCCGGGAATCCATCTCATAATCGGGATAGGCCTTGATGGTCTGTTCTTCAAGTTTGAATTGGATGATGGCCAGGGCCTTTTCCATAGAGCGGCCCATTTGGGTTTTGGCCTTGAAATTTCCTGTTACCGTTTCTGGCTGATAGGTCCGCTCCGCAAATTCGGCAAGTTTGCGCGTATCGAATTTCCATCGCTCCATGAGTTGGAAATGATCATAGCGGCAGGTGATCCGCATGGCCTCAGCGATCAGCGATGCGTTCCCCGATGCGGCGCCAAGCCAGAGGATGTCGTGATTGCCGAACACATAATTCACCATTCTCCGATAGGATGCCGACGAGAGAATCCGTATGATTTTATCAGGTTGCGGCCCACGATCAAAAATGTCCCCCAGAACCTGAATGCGGTCGAGCAACACTTGCCTGATAGAATGCGAAAGATGGGCGATGAGACGTGAAGAGATGATCTCTTCCTCGAATATCGGATCTGGGACCGGAAGATCAGAGAGAAGGCGGTTGATAACATCATGAAATTCCGGCATGAAAATATCATCGATCCGGTAACGGATATTGGCGAGCTTATATTTAAGGACCTGGACCAGGCAATAAATGACATCCTGCATATCCATGTGGATGTGCTTATCGATGAAGTATCTTTTTTTTCTTATGATACTGACAAGATATTGTATTTTATCAGAACTGAATGTATTGGGCAGCGCCTCGCGGCATGTCTGATACAGAAGACCGAAACGGCCGCGGAGAATGGATTTGAAACGATCACCCTCTCCATGCAGATCGCTTATCCAAAGCGTCGTGGGAATATTTGAATTCAGCTGTATTTCCAGCTGCAGGAGCTGTTGGGCCAGCCGGTCGATTTCGCCGATCTGGACGCAGGTTTCCAGGGTAGACAGGGATTCTGCTTCCTGGGGAGCGGAGGGTGCGTGACGATTCATACGGGCTCCATTTAACAATCAAAAAGATAAGTATGTCCAACGGCGCGCCTTTTAAGAGGCCGGCGCACTGTGTGAACGGCTCTTGCAAACGGCTCTTGCCGGGGGAAAGTTCATGAGGCCTACGGCTTGACGGCAGATCCGGGAGCCAGCGTGTATCCGTGTACAGAAGATATTGTATCATTTCGAATTTTGAGAGGCAAATTGAATATGCAGCAGAGGTGAATTTCAGATGTCTGCATGGGCCTGAAAGGGGAGGAAGGCTGAGCCGGTATGGAAGCTGCGTTGCATTTGAATGCAGGCATGGTAAAATAATGTAAAATAATTCTTCCGGAAGAGGTTCTGCCTTTGCGACTGGTCTCCTGGTCTTGTTTTTTTTTCTTTCTCATCGTCGGCAGTGTGCTTCCGGCACTGGCGATCAAAGAAGCAGAGGTCCCTGCATTATCTGAGTCCGTTTTTATGCCGTACTTTCGCGAGAATTTCATGACCGGTGTTATGAAAAGCCAGCATGGCGGAGATATCTGGTACGCAAGGTCGAAGACCGATGGCGGGGCAGGCGCCGTGGTTATTGTCGACGGTCGAACGGAATACATGGCTAAGTACTCTGAAGTACTCTATGATCTTCGAGATTCCGGCTATACGTTCTATATTTTTGACCATCGCGGTCAGGGAGAATCCTCCCGTCTTCTGGAAGACCCTCAGAAAGGATACGTCAAACATTTCGATGAGTATGTAGACGACCTGCATCTCTTTCTGGATACCGTGGTGAACGTTCAAAACCAGAAGAGAGTCATACTGCTCTCGCATTCCATGGGCGGAACTATCTCGATCCTGCATGAGCGAAAATATCCCGGAACGGTCTCTGGTATCATTCTTTGCTCACCCATGTTCTCCATCAATACGTCTCCGTTTCCGGGAATAGTCGCCAGAGGATTGAGCCGGTTCCTCCGATTCGCAGGTTTTGGAACCCGCTATGTGCCGGACGGCGGCCCCTATGACCCCAGTAATGATTTTGAAGATAATGACCTCACTGACAGCTTTGCCCGGTATGAACTGAACCGGAAGCGCCTTGTGGAAAATCCTCGCCTGTCTCTGGGAAGCCCCACCAATTACCTGGCTTGATGAGGCAATCACAGCAATTTACAGGATCCGGGACGATACAAGCCCTATCCGGGTACCTCTGCTGCTCATGGTCGGGGCGGATGATACGGTGGTCGGTCATACGCAGCAGAAAAAATTCTGCAGTCTCCAGCCGGATTGCACCCTGGTTGTTCTGGCTCATGGCAAGCATGAGCTCTTGATGGAAAAAGATCAGGTTCGGGATATTGTTCTCCAGAAGATTAAGAATTTTTTGAATCAGTGAGTGGCGCGGCTGCACGATCTGACCAAAATTCCACGTCTTTCGGAAAGTATTCTTTGTAATCAATTATCTGAAACACTATAAATAAAAGGGTCACATGCGTGCGGTGAAAATCACTTACACATACTGTCTATGAAAATCAGGAAGACCAATGGCTGAAAAGGTTTGGGATTGCTGCCCGAAATGTTCAAGTAAACTCACCAACAAGGTGGAGTGCACATCCTGCGGGCTTATTTTTGATAAGTATTTTCAGGCCGAGGCACGTAGAAAAGCACAGGCTGAAAAAGATGCGGAGAAGAAAGAGAGATTCAGGAAACATGTCCTTGTCGCTTTATCCGGTCTGATTCTTGCTGGAATTGCCGCCGCCGCTTTTTTATTCTGGGTGCGGACGGATGTTCCGCCGGTAACGAAACAGGATGCCAGCCTGCCTGATAATTCTCGCGACGGGGTTGAACAGGATGCAGAGCGTCCTGATGTTCAGAAACCCAAAGATATCGGTGTAATCGGAAAGGGAGGCGATGGCGACAAGCAGTTTATTCAGAACGCCATTAATGCAACAGTCACGGTGGAGACTCCCTGGGGGGCGGTCGGGTCCGGTTTTTTTATCAATGAGAATTCTCTTGTCACCAATAGGCATGTCGCTGAATTCAATATTAAAGACTTTGAGGTCTTTCGAAAAAAGGTTGCAAAGGGGAGGGAAGAAGCGAACCTTGAAGCAGATGCTATCAAAGAACTCAAGCAGAAACTGGACGGTATGCCGGACGGACCCAACAGGACGCAGGTTTTCAACCTGATACATGAAAAAGAAGCTGGATTGAACAATTACCTGTCCCAACTCCAGAAAGCAGAAAAGGAAGTGGCAGACATGGATGAGAAAAGATCATCCCAGGATATCAAGATCATCCTTGCCGACGGTTCAGAACATTCAGTCAGTACAATCCTTTTAAGCGACGCGCATGATCTCGCGCTGCTGAAGGTGTATGGCGTAAATACCGCGATTTTAAGGCCGAACAAAAATGGCCGCCACCTTGAACAGGGGGATACTGTTTTTACCATAGGCAGCCCCAGCGGATTGAGAAATACCGTAACATCTGGAATCTTTTCAGGATACAGAAAAGCAGCCGGTAATGATGACATCTATCTGCAGATAGATGCACCTATCAATCCGGGCAACAGCGGCGGACCGTTGATCGACGGACACGGAAATGTCTATGGTGTCAATACGATGATTCTCACCAACACGGAAGGTTTGGGCTTCGCTATCCCGATAGAGGCAGTTTTTGATGATTTTCGTATTTCCCTGTAAAAGAAGAAATTATTTAATCAGCTGCCTCTCTTATTATAAAGTGAAATCAAATAAATCCGTCCCCTTTTGATTAATTCGAAATTAATACGTTGCTAACCGATTCCTAATATTGAACGGATATTTTGAATTTGCAGTATGAATATCCGTATCGAATCAAGTCAAACTATGTAAAAAAATTCCATAAATCTGGAGGAAAAAGAATGCAAAAAGGCAAGTTTTTCAGAACAGCGTTTGTGACTGCCGCAGCCATTGCAACGTTTTCAATACCTTGTCGGGCAGAAATGACCATCACCGGTGCAGGGGCAACCTTCCCGTATCCCGCATATTCAAAATGGGCGTACGACTACAATCAGGAAACTGGCGTGCGTCTTAATTATCAATCCATCGGATCTGGCGGCGGCATAAAGCAGATCAAAGCCAAGACTGTGGATTTCGGAGCATCTGATGCACCGCTTGAGCCAAAAGAGCTGAATGAATCGGGATTAATGCAGTTTCCGATGATCATGGGGGGCGTTGTTCCCGTAGTTAATATAAAAGGGATCGCCGCAGATCAATTAAAATTGTCCCCTGAAATCCTCGCAGATATCTATCTGGGAAAGATCAACAAATGGAACGACCCCAAAATTGCTGCTGACAACTCCGGAATGACATTACCGGAAGAAGATATTACGGTTGTACATCGGGCCGATGGTTCCGGTACCACCTGGATATTCACCAACTACCTGACCAAGGTCAGCAAGGACTGGAAGGATAAGGTCGGTAACGATAAAGCGGTTGAATGGCCTGTTGGCCTGGGCGGAAAGGGCAATGAAGGCGTTGCCGCGTTTGTCGGAAAGGTCGATGGCTCCATCGGCTATGTTGAGTACGCCTATGCCTTGCAGAATAAAATGACCTCAGTCATGCTGAAAAATCATGATGGCAAATTTGTTGCCCCGACATCTGATAATTTTCAGGCTGCTGCAGCCGGTGCTGATTGGGCCCACGCTGATTCGTACTATATGGTCCTGACCGATCAGCCGGGTGCAAATTCCTGGCCGATTACCGGAGCTTCCTTCATCTTGCTGTACAAAAATCAGGCAAACCCCGAGCAGGCAAAAGAGGTATTGAAATTTTTTGCCTGGAGCTACAAAAATGGCGGAAAATCTGCCCTGTCGCTGGACTATGTGCCAATGCCGGATAACGTTGTCAAAATGATTGAGACGACTTGGAAGAACGAAGTAAAGGATTCTGCCGGAAAAGAAATCTGGCAATAATGTAAAGAGATCGGGGACGTTGGAGAAACGTGAAAACGGACCTGCGTGTTACAGACGCTGACGGGGATCTCGAATTCTGAGTCCTTGTCGGCGTCACGTAATATGGACAGAAAACCTGACAAGAACAAGGCGGAATCCGGAAAAGTTCGCCTCCTGATCAGTGGCGCCGATCTGACAATGCAGTGCCTGGAGCAGAAACGTACAATGGATATAAAAAAGAAAAAGGTTTGGGGCGATGCGATATTTCGTGGACTGACGGCCTCTTTTGCAGCAGGTATTGCTGTGATCTTTATAGCAATAATTTTAGTATTGTGGCAACAGTCGCAGCCTTCCATTCAGAAGTTCGGCTTTCCGTTTCTTTTTACCAAGACCTGGAATCCGGTCCATGAACAATTCGGCGCCTTGATTCCCATTGCCGGAACGCTGCTGACAACCTTTCTGGCATTGCTGTTTGCGATTCCTCTGAGTCTGGGGATCGCGCTGTTTCTGGCAGAATTGGCGCCTCACTGGCTCAGGACGCCTTTTGGAACAGCCATTGAACTGTTGGCTGCCATACCTTCCATTGTGTATGGCATGTGGGGTTTGTTTGTTCTTGGGCCTTTGATGGCGGATTATGTACAGCCCTTTTTGAAAAGTACTCTTGGATTTCTGCCATTTTTTTCCGGATCATCCATGGGTATCGGCATGTTGACAGCCGGTCTGGTGCTGACCTTGATGATCATTCCCTTTATTTCTTCGGTTACCCGGGATGTCTTTCTGATGGTTCCTCAACCGTTAAAGGAGGCCGCTTATGGCCTTGGCTGCACGACCTGGGAGGTTGTGAGAGATGTGATGATTCCGTATGGACGGAAGGGCATAGCCGGAGCGGTATTCCTTGGCATGGGACGCGCCTTAGGAGAGACCATGGCCGTCACCTTTGTTATCGGCAATGCCTACCACCTCTCCTGGTCGCTCCTTGCCCCTGGAAATTCCATAGCCTCCACGCTTGCCAATGAATTTACGGAGGCGGACGGTCAGATCTATCTCTCTTCCTTGATTGAGCTGGGGCTGGTACTCTTCCTGATTACTCTTATCATTCTCAGTCTGGCGCAGGTCTGGCTGCGGCGCAGCGCGGCAGGGAGGCCCTGATGAATCTTCTGTTCCGCCGGAAATTACTCAATAGCATTGTCCTGACCATGTCGGGCATGGCAGCAGTTGCAGGTTTGTTTATGCTGGCATGGATTCTGGGCGATGTTGCCTGGAAAGGCTATTCGGCCATTAACTGGGATTTTTTTACGGAATTACCTACACCCGCAGGTGTAAAGGGCGGAGGTCTTGCCAATGCCATTGTCGGTACAGTATTGATGACCGGCACGGCGGCATGTTTTGCGGTGCCCTTCGGAATGATGTCCGGAACCTATCTCGCTGAATTTGGGAAAAATAACATTTTTGGACAGGTCGTCCGTTTTATTGCCGACATCCTGGTTTCAGCTCCTTCTATTGTTATCGGCGTATTTGTATATTTGATACTGGTCAAACCGATGCATAACTTTTCGGGCTGGGCAGGGGCGTGCTCGCTTGCCATTATCATGCTGCCGGTTGTCAGCCGGACCACTGAAGAGATGCTCAGGCTGGTTCCGCCCGAAATCAGAGAGGCGTCGCTGGCCCTGGGGTCTCCGTATTGGAAGATGACGTACAAGATAATCTATCGCTCGGCAGCTTCCGGAATTTTTACCGGAGTCATGCTGGCGGTGGCGAGGGTGGCAGGAGAAACGGCCCCGCTTCTCTTCACGGCATTGAACAGTCCCTATTGGATGCATGGTATGAATGAGCCCATGGCAAACCTTACGGTTATCCTGTTTAACTATGCGATGAGCCCTTATGATGACTGGCATAAGCTGGCATGGGGCGCCGCCTTTATAATTACGATGACGGTTCTGGCGGTGAATGTATTCACGCGGATAATTTTGCGCGCGAAGAGGAGAGGATCTTGAATCAATTGATTGACGAACGGGAACGAACTGTGCAAATCAAAGAAATGAAAAAAAAATCAGCTCCTATGGAGTTGGGTCCAAATAAGAAAATCGATATGGGCGAGATAAAACTCTCAATACGGAATTTAAATTTTTATTATGGAGAGAAGCAAGCCCTCTTTAATAACACTTTAGATATTGCCGCCAAACGTGTAACCGCCTTCATTGGACCATCCGGTTGCGGGAAATCAACGCATATCCGAACCTATAACAGGATGTTCGAGCTTTATAAAGGATTCAAGGCGGACGGCGAGATTATAATGGATGGGCAAAACATTCTGACTACCGCTATTCCCGCCCTGCATCTGCGTCGTAAAGTAGGGATGATCTTTCAGAAACCCACTCCCTTTCCGATGAGTCTTTTTGATAATATCGCGTACGGGTTGAAGCTGCATAATGGATTCAGTTCCAGCGAGATAGAGGGCAGGGTTGAGAAAGCGCTCAAAGATGCAGCCTTGTGGGAGGAAGTGCAGGGGAAACTGCACCATCAGGGGACGGCATTATCGGGCGGTCAGCAGCAGAGACTGTGTATAGCGCGGGCCCTGGCCGTCGAACCGGACGTTTTGCTTATGGATGAACCCTGTTCTGCGCTTGATCCCATCGCCACTGCCAAGATCGAGGAGTTGATTGAGGAACTCAAGGGTAAATTGACAATTGTCATTGTTACCCATAACATGCAGCAGGCCGCCAGGGTTTCCGATTTCACAGCCTATATGTATATGGGGAAACTCATGGAATTTGGTGCGACCAGCACAATTTTCATGAACCCGGTCCGAAAAGAAACCGAAGACTACGTGACCGGCCGATTCGGTTGATCTCGGACAAGGGATAGGTCTGAGTGTACAAGAAAGGGGACGTTTTTTTTCTTCGCAGAAAATAAATCTGTCCCCATTTATGCGCCTGTTCTTTTGGATTGCATTGAAAATCGCTATGCAATATCCTTCTTGTGAAGAAGCGTCTTGAAGACGCAGCGGCAATCAATCACAGGAGAGTACTATGACGGACGGAAAATATCGCATGGAAGAGGATAGCATGGGACCGGTCAGGATTCCGGCTGATGCCCTTTACGGGCCGCAGACCCAGCGTGCTGTGGATAATTTTGTGATTTCTGCCAGAAAACTTCCCTCCAGTTTTATCCGTGCTCTTGTGATTATTAAAATGGCGGCTGCTGAAACGAATAGAGCGCTGGGCCTGCTTCCCAAAACAGCGGCAGACGCCATTATCGCCAGTGCCCGGCTGATCCTCAACGAGGGATATGGCGATCAATTCCCGGTTTCAGTCTACCAGACAGGTTCAGGCACAAGCACCAATATGAATGTGAACGAGGTCATCGGCAATCTGGCAAAGAAGAGGGGGGACGATGTATCGCCTAATGATCATGTGAATCTCTGTCAGAGCAGCAACGATGTGATCCCTTCCGCTCTGCATCTCTCGGCATCGCTTGCAATCAGGGATGAAATGTTTCCTGCCCTTTCAATGCTTGCGGAAATAATTACAAACAAGGGACGGGAGTATTCAGATGTTGTGAAAACCGGGCGTACCCACCTCATGGATGCCCTGCCTATCCGTTTGAGCGCGGAGTTGGATGGCTGGTCTGCTCAAATTGCGGATTGTGTGAGCAGGTTGCATTCGGTCATGCCCCGGCTTTTGAGTCTGGCTCTCGGAGGAACAGCAGTCGGGAGCGGAGTGAACTGTCACAAGGATTTTCCGGCAGGGACCATTGCCCGGATCAACACCATGACAGGACTCTCCTGTACGTCCAGTTCCTCCTATTATAAGAGTCTCAGCAGTCTGGATACGGCCGTGGAGGTCTCCGGACATCTGCGTACCACCGCAATCGTATTGATGAAGATCGCCAATGATTTACGGTGGATGAATTCCGGCCCCCTGTCCGGCATCGGGGAAATCGCCCTGCCTGCCTTGCAACCCGGATCAAGTATTATGCCGGCCAAGGTCAATCCGGTCATTCCCGAGGCGGTCTGCATGGCGGCGGCACAGGTTATCGGCAACGATGCGGCGGTCGCGCTTGCCGGCCAGGCAGGAAACTTTCAACTGAACACCATGATGCCCCTGGCAGCAGCCAATATTCTGGAAAGCATCGATCTTCTGGCTTGTGCGGCTCGTTCGCTCGGAGAAAAGGCGATCGCCGGTATGACGATCAACCGTGAGGTGTGCAGCAGCGCCATAGCGCGAAACCCTATTTTAGTGACGGCATTGAATCCAAGAATCGGATACCTGGCGGCTGCGCGGATTGCCAAAAAGGCCATAGCGGAAAAGCGTCCCCTCCTTGATATTGCTGTCGAGGAGACACAACTGAGCCGTGAAGAACTTATAGAACTTCTCGATCCAACCCTCCTGGCCGACGGAGGAAAGAAAGAGGATCCCCTCTCGTAACACGATGTGCGATTGCAGACCATTGCGTCTGTGTTCACCGGCTGGTTGAAGCCTTGGGCGTTCCGCCTGTCTCTTCTCTCTATTATATGCAATTCTCTGCTGCCCGACCTTCCCGGGCTCGCTTTTGGGAATCCTCTTGTGTAAAGAAAATTTATAAATATTTCTTTCAGTTCGAAGGGAAAATGTCCACAGACTTCCCTCCTTCCTTGATTTTTCCTGCTTTTTCCGCAGTGCTTTCTATCAAAAAAATCGTGCAGAGACCCTCGCCAGTCATAGACCATCCTGAAATTATTCTAAATTAACTTACTTATATTGCGACAAAATTTCACAGAACACCCTTTAGCTCCCGCTGAGGAAGCGATTGTGCGCGGCTCCATGAAGAGGGGAATTTATTTTCTGCGTGTATTGATGGTTTGGAAATTGCATCAATTAATAGTCTTCCTATCTATTTGATGAATTTTTTTTAAGAACATGCAGACAAATACTTATAGAAACAGTATGAAATCAAGCCGCGGATTTACTCTGATAGAAATTTTGTATGCAATGGTCATAATAGCGATCCTTTGCGGGGTGGCTGCTCCATTTTTCAGANACTGGCTCGCNGATATTGAGTTGCGCANCGTATCCAGGCAGCTTCAATCGGATTTGATGTGGGCCAGGAGCCAGGCGATTAGCTTAAATACCAATATTGTCGTGGATATGCATCCAGTTGGCGATGTTGCAGGATGTATTGGTTCGGGAGGCGGATACACGATTTTCGCGGATAACGGCGCCGGAGGCGGAACCGCTGGAGATGGTGTCAAAAATGGGAGTGAACCCGTCCTCAAAACGGTCGTCTTTCCCACGACAGGAGGACCGTGCCTGAATATGAGTACAACGAGTCCTGCCGGTCAACCGGTCGGATTCACATCAAGAGGATTGCCTTTGGCCGGGTTGCAGGCGTTTCCCGACGCAAGCGGCAATTCGATTCTTTCGAGCATCCAGGTTGCAAGTACACGGACAACGACAAGACTATCGACCTGCATACGGCTTGCAGGCAGCGTTTTTACTCAGACTCCATAATCACGTATCGGTTTACAGGAATGAATATATTCGGATTGGCGCTCAGAGCAAACTGGCGCAAGGGTTTTACTCTGATTGAACTCTTAATGGCAATGATGATTTTTGCTCTGGTCATGTCAGCTGTATTCGCTGCCTATCGATCGCAGCAGAGGAGTCAGACCGCTCAGGAGGCCCTGGTTGAAATGCAGCAGAATATACGGGCTGCAATGCTTGTTATGACACAGGATATTCGTGAAGCCGGTTGCGATCCGACCGGGCAGGCGGGAGCGGGAATTGTTAAGGCAACGGCCGGTGTATTTCAATTTACCAAGGATACGGCAGGAGATCCCAATCTTCCGAACAGCGCAAATGGAACGGTCACAGACCCTAACGAAAATATAACATTCGGATTTTCTCCCGCAAACGATCCGGAGCGCACCGGTGTTATCGTGAATGGCGGCGCTGCAAATCTGGGCAGAAATACCGGCGGAGGATTTCAGCCGATAGCCGAAAACCTTGGCGCAATCGAATTCAGATATCTCCTGCAGGATGGAACTTTTACCACAAACCCCGACGTATCGCAGATTACCGGGATTGTCGGTGTTCAGATCTCCCTGCTTGCCCGGGTCGGGAAGGCGGATCCGGATTATACAAGTGCACAAAGTTTTACGACAGCCGCAGGAACGATTTGGGGACCCTTTGCAGATCATTTCAGGAGAAAGCTTGATATTGTCACCGTACATTTGAGGAATAAATTTTAAAATGAAGAACGATAAGGGGTTTACCCTCCTTGAAGCAATGATAGCGGTTTTTATTTTAGCCGTCGGAATTATGGCAGCCGCAGGGATGCAGACACGGGCTATTGATGCGAACAACAATGGAATGGCGCGAACAATGGCAAATTCAGTGGCGCTCTCGGTTATGGAAGAGTTGAAACGATTACCCTTTGACGATCCGAACCTGATTAATACTAATGGCAACGGGCTGGTTGGACTCAACGATGGCTCCGATAGCGGCGGGAGAACCGTTAATCCGGCACTTGCGGATCATCAATTTTTACCTGCGAATTTCCCTAATTTCCAAAACACCTATGTCCTTGCAGGTGGAAAAGTTGTCGACAACAGCGGAAGGTCCTATCAGATTTTCTGGAATACCGATAAAAGTCCATTGGTTGTGGGCAGTACTCCCGCCTTTTGCAAAATATCAATTTTCGTGTACTGGCGAACTGTAATGGGACAGCAGCATCTTACCCTGACAAGTTTGAAGTACAATAATAATTCAATTTGAAAGATACCTCTATGACACATCTTTTTTCACCGTCTTCTGCAGGCTGCAGGAAACGGTCTGGGGAGGCAGGTTTTGTCCTCGTCTTCGCCCTGGTCATACTTGTTGTTGTGACCATGCTCGGGCTCTGGGCCTTAAATACCTCAACCATGGAAAACATGATCGCAGGAAACGAGCAGGTCTATGAGCAGAAATTCAATATCGCAGAAGGCGGAATTTATCCGGAAAGATCGGATACAGCACTGTTCCCTGGTACACAATTACTGACACGAATCAACTGAAACAAGTGCTGGCCCCCCCCCTTGGCTCGGCAGCGTATGATCCGGGGCGCGACATAGCGAATGAAAATCTTCCTGCCAGCGTCGCCGATATTCTTCCCGGCGACGCCACGCGCTGGCCGCGAGAAAATCTCGTCGGTAATTATACTCCGGGAAATACCGAAATGGACTATTCCTACCTGGTGACATACCTGTATCCGGACACTCCGCCCAAGGGATTTTCGGCAACTGAATTTTCAAACTATAAATTCCAGATTAACAGTCATCGAGATATTGATATCGAGGCTGGCGGCGGCAAGGTCGGAGTGAAAAATTCCTTATGATGCAAAACTGAATGCAATGCCCGGAGAGTCCAGATGAAAACCATCAGCTGTAAAATTCGAAATATTGTCACCCTTGTCCTTTTACCGGTTTTGGCATTTCTTATATCCGTTCAGGTCAGCCCCGCTAAGGATACGGATGTCTATAATGTCGTTACAAAACAGAATTCGTATGTCCTTATGGATAATTCTGCGAGCATGGACTACGGGGTCTATGAGCAGAACGTGGATTATGGGGCAATGTTTGATTATCTGATAACCCTGAACGATACATCCACCGCTCATAACAAATATATTTATGATACGGTCACGAATAGTTCGCAATTTTATAACAATCATAATACAGCCCGGAAAATTTACCTTCAGTCGGGTAATATCGGACTGACCATGGCGACGGTCAACGGCAAGACGATCGCGTTCACCGGAGATGCCGCCGATCCAAGATATATATGGTACAGCGGCGGTTCGAACACCATTGATACCCATACGCTTGTCGATGCCATGGGAAACCTGTCTGATGACGGAACGGGCAAGAGGAGAATTACCGTTGACAGTCAGGGACATATCCTCTTCGATGGCAGCAGATTGCCGGGAAGCCAGGATATCCTTCTGAACGATCCAAAAGTACTCTATGACGGATCCATCATCGATCAAGGCTTTGGCGGTATAATAAACGCCCCCGGCTATTATTTCAGCGGCTATGGCCTTGTATCCGATACGGTGCACAGTGCGGTTACGGCAGTAAGCGGCACGTCGAATATCTTTTTCTTCATGACCGGCAATTGGCTCAACATGCAATGCATGTATAATCTCCAATATGTCGGGAATCCCAATCCCTATCCAGCCGGTGCAACCGTCGGAGCAGATGCCTGGCGATTCGAATATTTCCCGTTGGCGCAAAGTGCCTGGGCGCCTGTCGCGTATAACCTTATCTATCCCAACCCGAACCCTGTCGCTCCGGCAGTTGCCGACCCGTACGACACGGTCGGTTCCACCGTCTATTATAAAGCCAATGTCACGGAGGCCAATTCCGTCAAGACGATCGTTCCTTCCGGTGCGGTGCAGATTCAGGTCCATTTCAGTCACTTCGATATTGATGCGACCCAAACCAATTCAACCAATGACGCGGCGGACACCCTCAAGATATACGACCAGAATAATACCCTGAAGGCGACATATAATAATGCCAGTCCCCCCAATTATAACGGTGAAAGCGGCTGGAGTGCGCCGATCGCCGGAGGAAAGGTCTACCTGAAATTGACCTCCGGTGCAACGCATCAGGGGACCGGCTATGTGGTGGATCAAATCAGGGTGACCTATTATCAAGACGCCTATCTGATGCAGACCCGTCTCAGTGTTGCCAAGGATGCGATGACCTATGCGTTGAATGCATTATCGGACAATATCAACTGGGGCCTTGCCAACTTTGCGTATGATACAAGCGGCGCAACCCCTAAATCAAACGGCGCTGCAATCGGGACATTGATTAACCCCTCAGCCGACCCGGCTGTTCAGCAAAATTCCATTATCAGCAAATTGCAGGGATTGTCAGCCGTCATCTTTAATAAACTTCCTGCCGGATTTAAGGCAAATTCAGATAATTCCTATGATATCTCCCCATTGGGAGAGGCTTTGCAGGATATCTTTCAAAAGGGATTTTACGAAAACAGCAATAAACTGAGCGGGAGTCTGTGCAGCAAAAATTCTGTTATCGTTGTGACTGACGGGTATGAGTCCGGGGATACAAACTGGAGCAAGATCAAAATAAACGGAATAACAACCTCAATTACAGGTAGTTATACTTCAAAATTTACACAGGATCCGTATCAGTATACGGCGCCGCCGCCCAGCTATTATGACGGTGTCGCCGCCTATCTCTATACGCACAGTTGGATGGACAACTCCGTGGTTCCTGATCCGGCGAATTCCACCGTCAATGTAACCACCCATCAGATAACTTTTGGCGGGGTGCAGCCTCTTTTGATGAATGCGGCGCAACAAGGGGGAGGGCAATACATTACGGCCTATAATAAAGCGCAGCTTTCCGCAGCGTTGTATTCGGTGGCCCTGCAGATGTCCAATACAGTTTCTTTT
>TBL_comb47_HYPODRAFT_10002665_pt1 | contig 21837 bp, 21 predicted proteins | sample TroBogypolimnion_40_FD_10682 | JGI IMG/M metagenome (IMG submission 10682) | reverse complement strand
CCATTAAAATACCCTGAAGTATTTCAGCGTTTAGGGATCGATCCTCCTAAAGGAGTTTTTCTTTATGGCCCCCCTGGTACAGGTAAGACATTGATTGTTAGGGCAGTTGCAAACGAGACTGATGCTTATTTCATTCATATTTCTGGCCCGGAAATCATGGGTAAATTTTATGGTGAAAGTGAAGAGCGACTGCGTAAGGTTTTTGTTGAGGCCCAGACTCATGCGCCGGCCATCATCTTTATTGATGAAATTGATGCGATTGCCCCCAAGCGTGAAGATTTGGGAGGTGAGAAGCAGGTCGAAAAACGGGTGGTTGCCCAGCTTTTATCTTTGATGGATGGTTTGGAATCGAGGGGCAAAGTAATCGTTATTGGAGCAACCAACATCCCCAATACGATTGACCCGGCCCTTAGGAGACCCGGAAGGTTCGACCGTGAACTATCGGTATCAATCCCAGATAAAAAAGGGAGGGAGGAAATTCTCGAGATCCATACACGAGGGATGCCATTGGCCACGGATGTCAGTCTTGAAAAACTGGCTGCGATCACACATGGTTTTGTCGGTGCCGATCTCGAAGCATTAGGTCGTGAAGCCGCAATGACGGCACTTCGGAAAATCCTGCCCATGATCGATTATGAACTGGCTGAAATTCCCTATGAATTGTTGATGAACCTTGAGGTAACCATGGACAATTTTCTTGATGCCATGAAAGAGGTTGAACCATCGGCCATTCGGGAGGTGTTTGTTGAAGTCCCTGATGTCAAATGGAAAGATGTGGGTGGACTTACGGAGATTAAAGATGCTTTAAAAGAGGCAGTTGAATGGCCATTAAAATATGCTGGTTTATTTCGTAAAGCCAATACCAACCCTCCCAAAGGGATCATCCTTTACGGACGGCCCGGAACCGGGAAAACTTATCTTGCCAAAGCGGTTGCAAGTGAGAGCGGAGTAAATTTTATTTCGGTGAAAGGTCCTCAGATCATGAGCAAATACATTGGGGAATCGGAAAAAGGGGTCAGGGAACTTTTTAAAAAAGCCAAACAAGCTGCACCGACGATCCTCTTCCTTGACGAGATCGATAGCCTTGTCCCGCGCCGTACAAGCGACAGCTCGGGTTCGAATGTTACAGACAGGGTGATCAGCCAGTTTCTGACCGAAATGGATGGTATTGAAGACCTGAAAGGAGTCGTTGTTTTAGCTGCCACCAATCGCATCGATTTGATTGATCCTGCCCTTTTGAGGAGTGGACGGTTCGACCTGATGTTTGAACTTCCGGCTCCCGATGAGCAAACAAGAGAACAAATTTTTGCCATCCACACCGATAACAAAAAGCTGGATAAAGGGGTCAGTCTGAAAAAATTGGCCAGAGACTCAGAAGATATGGTTGGTGCCGATATTGAGTTCATTTGCAGAAAAGCTTCTATGATCGCAATCCGCGAAATCATTGATAATCTGAAGGGGCAGGAAGTGGAGACAGACCTTAGCATTGTAATAAAAGAAAAGCACTTTGATGAAGTGATACAACTTGTCAAAAAGCAAAACGCGATAAAAAAATAGAAATGGAATTCGGTAAACAGTCACATGGGCTCTACATATTCGGAGTCGTACCAAACTATCTGGGAGCAGAACAATTCAGAAAATTGAGTGAAATCGGTGTCTTTAGCATTCCGTTTCAGAAAGTTTCAGCGATTGTATCAAAAAGCGATGCAATTGATTATAAACAATTGGGTACCGAATCCCTGGCCAAATTGCTGGTTGACCATCAGACAACCCTTGAACGGATTATGAACATGGGATTTTCTACGATTATTCCCATGAGGCTTGGTACTTTTGCGACCAACACCACTGAAGTCATTAAAATTCTGGAGAAAGGATATGATTTGATTATCAGTATTATACAAAAAGTGGCCAACCTGATCGAATATGACATTGTAGCCACATGGGGCGATTTCGGGAAGGTAATTGCTGAACTTGGTTCGTCCCCGGAAGTTTTGGAATTAAAAAGGAAAATTGAGATGAGTGGCAATAACATTACACAAGCCGACCAGATGTCAATGGGGTTACTGGTTAAAAATCTGGTGGATGCGAAGAATGCCCAATGTGCTGCTAAAATTACCAACGCATTTGGTTCAATATGCCAAAACCTAAAGCAACATCAGGTGCTTAATGATCAAATGGTTACGAATACAGCTTTATTGATGGACCAACAACAGGCCAGTTTACTTGAAAAGACGCTTGACCAATTGGATGAAAGTTTAAACGGTGAATTGAATTTTAAGATGGTTGGTCCCCTACCTTGCTATAGTTTTTATACCGTCGAAGTGAAAGAACTTTATTTTGATGATATAGAGGCAGCGCGAAATGAACTTGGATTGGCAGTTTCGACATCAGAAAAGAAAATTAAACAAGCTTATCTCGAAAATGCCAGGCAATTTCACCCAGATACAAATTCAAGTGATGATGGTACGCAAAAATTTAACAGAGTTAACAGAGCCTATCAGATAATGCTTGATTATTTACAATCCGTTAAACCGGCATCACGTGAGGAATTGTTTTCCCTTGAACCTGATGCCGTGACTGAGAATTCATTTTTTCTTAAACTAAAGGAATAATATGCAACGCGACGGTAAGTATATTTATTGCATCATTTCGTCAAGCTATGATTGCAATTTTGGGCCCATCGGGGTCGGAGGACGCGGAGATCTGGTGACGACCATTGGTTATGAAGGGTTATGCATGGTGGTGAGCGATCATCCGTTGAACAAATTTGTTGTAAATCCCGATAACATTCTTGCACACCAGAAAGTGATCGAAGAGGTAATGAAGGAATTCGACAGTATTCTTCCTCTGCGATTTGGGATCATTGCAGCTACACCTGATGAAATTCGGAACCTCCTCAATCGCAGGTACCGCGAATTCACGGAATTACTCCGGATGTTCGAAAATAAAGTAGAGGTGAATGTCAAGTGTACCTGGAAAAATATGGACAGTATTTATAAGGAGATCAATGACGAAGATCCTGCTTTCAAAGAAATTAAACAGGAGATTAAAAAGGAACACGATCCGGTCAGGCAGAAAGAGAAAATGGCAGAAGCCGGAAAGATGGTCGAAAAAGCCTTGAAAGAAAAAAAAGAAAAAGAGGCAGAATTGATGTTGATCGAATTTAAAAAGGCTATATTTGAATACAAGGAAAACAAGACCCACGGTGAGGCGATGTTTTTTAATACGGCTTTTCTGATCAACAGTGGAAGGGAAAAAGAAATCGATAACATCATGACCGATTTAGGCGAAAAATACAAAGACCGGATTGATTTTAGTTATACCAGTCCTTTGCCAATTTTCAATTTTATTGATTTAAAGATTTTTCCCGAGCGTTGGGAAACATAGCAGAATATTGCGGATCAGTTTATTCCCAGAGAATCAAGAGTCCTGGCTCCGGCATAAACAATCGTTCGTGCAGGTTGGCCTCAAAAAAGTAAAAAAAACAGAAAATCGAGATGGAACCAATAAAGGATAAGGAAGGCATTTATTTGTATTGTATAATCAGGCATACCGGAGCCTGTGATTTTGGCCCCATAGGTATCGGGAACCGTGCTGATAAGGTCTATACAATCAATTATAAGGATATTTGTATGGTTGTCAGTCAATCAGGGGCAATGAGATACGAAGCCAGAAGGGTAAACTTAACGGCGCATCAATTGGTTTTGGAAGCGGTCATGAAAGATTTTTCAATACTCCCCATCCGGTTTTCAACGATTTCAGGGTCATATAACGAGACAAAGATTCTGTCAATCCTTGAAAAGGAATATGATAAATTTTCGGATTTGTTGACAAAAATGGCCGGTAAAAAGGAACTCGGCTTAAAGGTCATGGCAGTTGAGGAACCGATTTTCAAATATATTCTTGAAAAATATGATGATATCCGTTCATTAAAAGAGAAACTGGCCAAACTTGACCCCGATAAGGCCCATTATCAGTTAATGAAAATAGGTGAAATGGTCGAAAAAGCTTTGGCTAAGGAAAACTCAGCATTCAGCGAAAACATCATCAATATGCTGACCCCACTTTCGGAGGAGGTGAAAATCAATGACAAATATGGTGAACGGATGATCCTGAATGCCGCTTTCCTTATAAAGGACGAAAACGAGGCCGAGTTCGACAAAGCAATCCTGGCTTTCGATGAACAGTATGGCAACTTGTTGTCATTCAAATATGTAGGAAGCCTTCCACCATATAATTTTGTAAATCTGACAATTAATACACAGGAGGCGTGATATGTTTTTACTTGACGACATCGTACTTGCTCCGTTTAAAGGAATAATCTTTATTGCAGAAAAAATCGACGAGTTGATTCAAAAGGAGATATCCGATGAAGGACGAATCAAAGAGCGCCTTATGGCTTTGCAATTGAAGTTCGAAATGGACGAAATTAGTGTCGAAGAATATGACCGGCAGGAGGAAGAATTACTTGAAATGATTGAAAGGATTAGGGTTAGCAAAGAAAACAATCAAAATAACTCCCTATGAATACATTTAAAGACCCTGGTTGTGGGAAAAACAACCGCTGGTAACTAAAAAATCTGTAATGAAAGTGTTCACAATATGAAAAAAATAACACCGCACAAAGCGACAAAGTGATTAAATTAGTCAGTTCAATTCAACATCTAAAAAAGAAAACAATTCTATGAGTAAAATAATTGATGTAAGGAGTGCTGTGATCAATTTTCTGAAAGAAAATATCCAGACATACGAAATAACAGTCATTAAACTTGATAAAGTGGGCGACAACTGGGAATCAGTAGCCGAAGTATATGAGGATGATTCGTTCCTCAAATCGATGAATTTGCCGCCAAAACGTGCACGGGTTTTTTATTCTGTAAAGATCGATGATCAGTTGGATGTCATCGCCTTTGAAAGAATGTCAGAATACAACCAATAGTAAGTGTTAGTACTTCAATTACTTATATTTGAATGGAAGCTGAACTGATTTACATTTATTGTATTTCTGACTGTTTGCCCGAACTTGAGACTGTTTCAGGAGCAGAAAATCTGAAATATCTAAAGTATCAGGAGTTCTATGCAGTTGTTAAATACGTTTCACCTGATGAATTTTCGGAAGAAAACCTCAGGAAAAATTTTGCAGATCTCCCCTGGATAGAGTTGCATGCAAGGGATCATATCCGGATCATTTGCGATGTAATGAAAAACAGCACGGTGATCCCGTTTAAATTCGGAACCATTTTCATGTCAGAAGAGCGTCTTGGCAATTTTATTGCAGACTATTCTGAATCATTGTCCGAAAATTTCAAACATTTAAAAGGGAATGAAGAGTGGTCTGTGAAAATTTATTGTAACAAAACTGTATTAAATCAGCAAATTGGCGAGATCAGTGAAGTGATCAGCAACCTTGAACAGGAAATTCAGAGAAGTGCTCCCGGAAAAGCTTTTATTCTTAGAAGGAAGAAAGTGGAGTTGGTGGAGAAGGAGGTGCAGAACGTGATGCGGAATAATGGGCAAACTTGTTACGACCGGTTGGCTGCCCTTAGTCTTACAACAAGGATCAACAACCTTCTTCCACGCGAAATCACTGAACGTAAGGATGATATGATTTTGAATGCATCTTTCTTCCTTCAACATGATAAAGTGGGCGAATTGCTGACAATTATTAGTGAATCACAGGAAAAATTCAAAAATGTCGGGTTTGAAATTGAGGCTGCCGGGCCGTGGCCTCCATTTAGTTTCATTTCAATAAAAGAGAAATAATGCAGGAAAATGTAATCGACCAGTCTAAAGACATCACGATTCTCGAAATATTGGACAGGGTGTTGAACAAAGGTGTAGTTATTACGGGTGATATTGTGATCTCTGTAGCAGATATCGACCTGGTTTATCTGGGGTTAAAGTTGATTCTGACTTCTGTTGAAACGATGCAACAACGTCAGCTAAATATTGTTAAAACAAATAAGAACAACAAATAACAATGCTGTGGATAAAATCATTTATGCCATTATGGGCAAAAGCTGTAGCAGGAGTGAGCTGAATGACCTTGTGAAAAATATTGAGGGCATATCAGGTTCAACCTTGTATGCCCTTTCTTTTAGAGAAATTGCGGTTGCCGTAGGCGATTTTTCATCATCAAAATTCGCAATCGCCAAAGAATTGGCCATCGATTTTGCCCGGGTCATTGAACAACTCTCCCAAAAGTTGACCCTGTTGCCGATTCGATTCGGTACATTCCTGAAATCGGATGACGATATTCTTCAATTAATGGAAGACCATCACGACTCTTTTTACAACAATCTTCTGAAAGTTGCAAACAAAGCCGAATTTGGTTTGAAAGTGATGTGGGACTATGAAAAAGGGGTCGAAAAGATCAAGGGAAAATCGGAAGAAGAGGAGGTCAAAGCTGAAACTTATTTCACAAAAAGTACAGCAAACACAAATTATTTATTGGATAAGATTAGAAAGCACAAACTTGAAGACGCTCTTTTACACCATGTAGAACAGTTAATTGGGGAGATCAGCGGGCATTTATCGATAATAAATCCTGATTGCAAATTCAAAAAAATGGTCTCAAAAACGTTGATTCTTGATGGTGTTTTTTTGGTGGATAAAAATAAAAAGGATGAATTTGTAAGGGCTGTCGATTTATTAAAGCAGCAGCATGATGATTTGCACCTGCTCCTTACAGGGCCATGGCCACCATACAGTTTTGTGGAAATTGATCAGGCTTTATAATACGTTATTGATCAGGAATATCTAACCTGACCTTTGTTTTTGGAATGGGACAAAAAATTTATAAATTAAATGAGCGAAAATAAAATCCTCCTGAATTCAGTTCCGATCGAAGAATTTAAAGAATCGGTTGAATCAATTGAAAACGCAGCAACCTCACGGATCAATGCCACCCCGGACAATGCCGACCACGGATTGGCACAACTTGTGCTCACATTAATTGAGTTGATCCGTAAACTGGTTGAAAAACAAGCTATACGAAGAGTTGAAGGAGGTTCACTGAGTGACGAGGAAATCGAACGGTTAGGTGAAACTTTAATGAAACTGGAAATGAAAATGGAGGAATTAAAGCAGGTTTTTAACCTTTCAGACGAAGATCTGAACATTAATCTTGGCCCGCTGGGAAGTTTGATGTAAAATTCAATCACTCAATATTGTAAAATTCAACTGAATACTCCTCCTGATGATTAAAATCCTTGCAGTTGATGATATTGATGACAACCTCAGAATTTTGGGGACAATTATTGGAGATGCATTTCCAGGTTCGATCTATTATTCTGCACTAGATGGAAAAACGGGAATTGAACTTGCAGTTGCGTGTGATCCGGATGTAATCATTCTTGACATTGTAATGCCTGACATTGACGGTTTTGAAGTTTGCAGGATTCTGAAAAACGATAGCCGTACAACAGATATTCCAGTTGTATTTTTAACATCAATCACCGATATCAGGGAGAACCGGATTAAGGCAATGGAATCAGGTGCAGAGGCATTTCTCTCCAAACCATTCGATGAAATTGAATTAACTGCCCAGATAAGGGCAATGGTAAAAATAAAAGCGTCTGTAAACCAAAAACGAGCTGAAAATGAGAAATTAGCACTTCTTGTTGCAGAAAGGACGCACAAACTGGAGGAAAGCGAACAAAGGTATCGGCTTCTATTCGAATCTTCAAGCGTAGGTATTTGCTATTGTTCGGGTGAGGGTGTCATCATTTTTTTGAACAGAATCGCAGCTTCACTGATGGGCGGCCAACCCAGGGATTTTGCCGGAAAGTCGATATTTGAAGTATTTCCTGAAAAGTATGCTGCTCTTTATATGAAAAGGATTAAAAGAGCGATCATCCTCAAAAAACCTCAAAAATATGAGGAGAAATCGTTTGTGCTGTCCGAAAACAGATGGGTTCAGAGTACTGTTGTTCGTATCCAGGATTCAGGGAATAAGGTGGTGGGAGTCCAGACCATATTGAAAGACATTACAAAAAGTAAACATGCTGAGGACGCAATTCGGAACAGTGAGGCAAAATACCACGATATATTTATCAATTCGCCAATTGGCATCTGGGACGAGGATTTTTCAGCGGTCAAACAGCGGTTTGATGAACTCCACGCATCGGGCATTACCGACTTGCGGAGTTATCTTGATGCCAACCCTCAGGAAATTGACTATCTCGCCTCACTGGTCAGGATTGTGAATGTCAATGATATCACAATTAAGATGTTGGGGTGTGAAAATAAAAGTCAATTTTTAAATGATCTTAAAAGTTTCTTTGTTCCCGAATCATTGGCCCTTTTCAAAGAGGAGATGATTGCAATTGAGAACGGCAAAACACGTTTTGAGTGTGTGATACCGGCAATTACAATCAACAAACAACAACGTCTTTTTCAACTATCACTGGTTGTACCACCTGCATATACTTCTACACTTTCAAGAGTATTGGTCTCCTGCATTGACATTACTGAACACAGGAAGAAAGAGCTGGAACTCAAGCATAGTTATGAACTATTGACTAAACTTACCATGCAGGTACCGGGTGTTGTATTCCAGTACCGGCTATATCCCAACGGGCACTCATGCTTCCCTTTTACCAGTCAGGCAGTAAGTAAATATGGCATTCTGCCGGAAGAGATCAGGGAAGATGCAAGCCCAGTTTTCCCTCTGATCCATCCGGATGATTGCAACTCCCTGATGCTGGCAGTTCAGGTATCATCACAAACCATGGGACTTTTACATATCGAGTTTCGGTTCAAAATATGGGGAAAGGGTGATATTTGGTTTTTGTGTGATGCAAAACCTGAAAGGCTGGATGATGGCAGTACACTTTGGCATGGCATCGTTTCTGATATTACTGAGCGTAAAATTGCTGAAGTCAGATTGCAGGAAAGTGAGGCTCGTTTCAAGGGGATATTTGACCATTCTGCAATTGGCATCAGGATTGTCAATCATAATGGTATCGTAATCGACGAAAATAAGAGGATGTCGCAAATAACCGGATATCCATATTCAGAGGTGGTTGGCCATACAATATGGGATGTCATCTATAGGCAAATCCCGGGAAAAAAATCGTTGGATGTTCTTGAAAAAATAAAAAAAGAGTGTGCAGTTGCCTTAAAAACAGGTTCGATCAGGTTTAAAATAAATAATGGCGACATCCATTTACAGTGCAAAAACGGGCAGATAAAATCGGTTAAAACCTCCTATTTTTCAATACGGAATAAGCAGGGTTATGTTTTATACAGTTTGGTAACCGATGAAACCGAAATTTTAAAAGTCCAAAACGAAATCAGAAAATTGCAAAAAGCAATTGAAAGTTCTGATGCGTCAATCGTAATAACCGATTCAAATGGATTGATCGAATACGCAAATCCGATTTTCTCGCAGATTAGTGGTTATTTACCTGAAGAATATCTGGGTAAGAACCAAAATCTAATTAAAACAGATTTTAACGACCATGAATTCTATGTGAAATTGTGGCAAACCATCAAATCGGGACAAACATGGCAAGGTGAGTTTTATAACCGAAAGAAAAATGGGGATTGTTTTTGGGAACATGCGATCATTTCTCCAATAAAAAATGAAAAGCAGGTGATAACCCATTTTGTGGCAATAAAAACAGATATTACTGACAGTAAAAAAATTAATGCGGAATTACTTATAGCTAAGGAGAAAGCCGAGGAAATAAATCATTTGAAAACTGCATTGCTCTCTAACCTGAGCCATGAAATCAGAACCCCAATGAGTGCTATAATGGGGTTCTCCGATCTAATGTCCGAAGCTGAAGGGGATGAAAAAAACATCTTTGCCACAATCGTTCAGAAATGTTCAAAACAGTTGCTGAACCTGATTGACGATGTGATCCTGTTGTCGAGACTTCAGAGTGAAAAGATGACGATAAGAATCGGTACAATGAGTCCAACCCGCATTTTAAACGATACTTACCATAAGTTTAACGATCTGACCATTAAAAAGGATCTGAATTTGTTGGTTTCTATCCCTAAACACCATGAAACCATAATGGTACAAACCGATGAATTCAAAATTCGACTCGTAATTGATATATTGATATCCAATGCATTAAAATATACTTTAGAAGGAAGCGTCGAATTGGGTTTTGATATTCATGACGGGATTCTGGAGTTCTTTGTCAAGGACACCGGGGTCGGCATATCCGATCATGAACAGTTAAAGATATTTGACAGTTTTTATCGTGCCGAACAAACAAGAACATTGGCAATTGGAGGGACCGGACTCGGTTTGAGCATTGCAAAAGAAATGGTTCAGTTGTTAGGTGGTAAGATAGGAGTGGCATCGGAACCTGACAGGGGATCGCTATTCCATTTTAATGTTCCGGTTAAAATTTCCCAATCTGCATTAACTTCTTAGCACATTCGATCATTTTACCGGCATCGAACAAACAAGAACAATGGCAATACACGGTGTTGACCTTGTACTGAGCAAATCCAATGAGTTGATCAGGTTATTATAGGGGAAACAGAGAGAGAGGAATGGAATTATTATCTTTGAAAAAAATAATTTTTGTACATGACAATAGATAACTTCCCATCCAAACTTCTGGAAAGTGCTGTAAATGAGTTTTCAAAACTACCCGGTATCGGAAAGAAAACGGCATTGCGGCTGGTTCTTCATCTGCTTAGGAAGGACGTTGGCGAGGTTCGTCGGTTTAGCCAATCGTTGACCCAACTTCGTGAAGAGGTTAAACATTGTAAAATCTGCCGGAATATTTCAGATACTGACCTTTGCAATATATGCAACAACCCTTCGCGCGACCATCGTACAGTGTGCGTCGTTGAAAATATCCGTGATGTAATGTCCATTGAAAATACCCAGCAATACAAAGGGGTTTATCACGTTTTAGGTGGGATTATTTCACCGATGGATGGAATTGGCCCTGCCGACCTCGAAATTTATTCGCTCCTGCAAAGGGTTGAAAAAGGTGAAACAGACGAGATCATTTTTGCCTTGAGTACAACCATGGAGGGTGATAGTACAAACTTTTATATCTTTAAGAAACTCAAACCGTTTAATGTTAAAGTCACAACTTTGGCGCGGGGCGTTTCAATCGGTGATGAAATTGAATATACCGATGAGGTTACTTTGGGTCGATCTATTGTTAACCGGATGCTTTTTGAAAACTTTCCCGGATGAAAAATTATCTTATCAACGACCGGATCAGATTGCGGGCACTTGAACCCGAAGATATCGAATTGCTTTATTCCTGGGAAAATGACACGGAAAACTGGAAAGTGAGCCATACACTGGTTCCTTATTCAAAATATATTTTAGCTCTTTACATCAAAAACTCTGATAAGGATATCTACGAAACCAAACAACTCCGACTGATGGTTGAAACAACCGAAGGAAAAACTGTCGGGGCGATCGATCTTTTTGATTTTGACCCTTATCATTTACGTGCCGGAATCGGGTTACTGATCCATAACCATGATGACAGGTCGAAAGGATATGCCGCTGCTGCTCTGGAATTACTGATCACCTATTGTTTTAAAAGACTGAATTTGCACCAGTTATATGCAAACATAGGATCAGAAAACACGATTAGCCTTGCCTTTTTCCAAAAATATGGCTTCTCAATTTGCGCCTCAAAAAAAGAGTGGAATCGTACTGAATCGGGCTGGGAAGATGAGCTATTATTGCAACTAATTAATATTTAAGTAATTACTCATGATTAGTCGACTATAATTTGAAAATATCAAAGTATTGCCTGTGAATACTTCAAAATCCTGATTCATGCATCCTAAAAAACTGTAATTCGAACTGTTTTCAAACATCCTTAACCTAAACCATTTTCCAGTCTCCGTTCTTCAGCCACCAGTCTCCGTTCTCCTTGCCCCAGGCCCACCACCAGTCATCCGTTCTCCTTTAAATCATTAACCATTGTATAGTCCGGGATTTCGGCCAGGAAAGTATAGGTAAGTTTCTGTTGGTCAAATTTGCAGCAATAATGGGTCAGTCCATTGGTAACAATAAGGAAACTAACCCGTAGGTCGAGGTTGTAACGGGCAATCTGATCGAAAACCTGTTGTGTTATTTTTACCTCCGGAGCTTTGCATTCGACAACGACCAACGGTTTTCCTGATTGGGAAAACAGCACAATATCGGTACGAAAATCACGCTGGTTAATCTTTAATGAACGTTCAATCGCAACCAGTGAGGCCGGATATTGTTTAACCTGCGTAAGGTAGCTGGCAATGTTTTGTCTGACCCACTCTTCAGGAGTAAGCACGACCCATCTGCGCCGAAAACCATCAAAAATGAATTTTTTGCCCGATTGTTCCCTGATACGGAAAGAATATTGCGGCAGATTCAGTATCATTGTTAAAGTTAATATGGGTCAAATCTAATTTATATTTTCAATTGAACCAAAAATCATCAAAATCCAGATATTTTTGCACAAAATTCGACCATGAAGACAAAAGACGAGATTGTTAGAAACTGGCTTCCCCGTTATACAGGAAGGGAGCTTGAAGATTTCACCCGACATATTATTCTGACCAATTTTCAAAATTACATAGAGAATTTTGCTGAAAAATTTAATGTCCCGATCATCGGGGAAGAAAGATCAATGCCAAATGCAAGTGCGCATGGCATTACGATTATCAACTTTGGTATGGGCAGTCCAAATGCAGCTACAATTATGGACCTGCTGAGTGCAATCATGCCTGAAGCAGTCCTCTTTTTAGGAAAATGTGGCGGTCTGAAACGGAAAAGTGAACTAGGTAATTTTATACTTCCTATTGCTGCAATAAGGAGTGACGGTACATCGAACGATTACCTGCCACCGGAAGTCCCCGCTCTGCCTGCATTTAGCCTTCAACGCGCTGTATCGTCAACCATCCGTGATATGGGACTTGACTATTGGACCGGCACAGTATTCACAACCAATAAAAGGGTGTGGGAATATGATGAGCGTTTCAAAAAATACCTGAGTAAAACAAGGGCAATGGCCATTGACATGGAAACGGCCACAATCTTTACGGTCGGATTTTATAATCAGATCCCAACAGGTGCTTTGTTATTGGTATCCGATCAGCCCATGATCTCCACGGGGGTTAAGACGGCCGCCAGTGACAAGGAGGTCACCCGGAAATTTGTGAACAAACATCTTGAAGTAGGTATCGGTGCCTTAACAGAAATCATCAATGATGGCCGTTCTGTAAAGCACCTGAAATTTTAGTTGGCATGGATTACAATCAGATCATAACAGATATCCGAAATAAGGTTTATTCACCCATCTATTTCTTTGAAGGGGAGGAACCCTATTATATGGATATGATCAGCGATTTTATTCTCGACAACGTCCTGTCTGAGGATGAAAAAGGGTTCAATCAGTCTATTCTCTATGGCAAAGACCTGAGTATCGACACCATTATGACTGCTGCAAAAAGGTTTCCAATGATGGCTGACCGGCAGGTTGTGGTGATACGCGAAGCACAGAATATCAAAAACATAGAGGACCTTGCAATATATGCCGAAAGGCCGATGAAGTCAACAATTCTGGTCTTTAACTACAAATACAAGACCATCGATAAGCGCAAAAAACTGTATAAGGCACTTCAGAAAAACGGGGTCTATTTTGAATCCAAACCGATCTACGAAAATCAGGTGCCGGTATGGATTTCGAAATATTTAAAAGAAAAAAATCTTGGTATTGATCCTCGCGCTGCCCAGATGATTGCCGATTATGTGGGTACCGACCTTCAACGAATCGTCAACGAACTGGAGAAGGTTTGTATCTCTCTGGTTCCCGGAACAAGCATCATGCCCGACGATGTTGAGAAAAATATCGGCATCAGTAAGGAATTCAATACCTTTGAACTTCAGAATGCATTGGGTAACAAAAATATCCTGAAAGCAAACCGGATCATCAACTTTTTTATCGACAATGAAAAAAACCATCAGCTGACAGCAATTATCGGGATGTTGTTAACTTATTTCAGAAAATTGCTCACCTATCACAGCATTGAAAATAAATCAGATCGTATGCTTGTGGCCCAGAAATTGGGAGTAAACCCTTTTTTCATCAACGATTATGTGAACGCTTCAAAAAATTACAACATCGACAAATCAATTAAGATTATTTCGTTGATGCGCGAGTACGATTTGCGTTCAAAAGGTGCGCGGGGAGGCACGGCCCCTAATGGGGAACTCCTGCGTGAAATGGTATTTAAAATCTTACACAATTAATAAATGGGAACTACAACTTTAATCCTGATTGTCATTATTTCTTTGACCTCAACCGCGGCCTTGTCGCAACCTGGACTAATGGGGCTGTTACAGTTCAATGCTTATCAAATCGTCCACCGCAAACAATATTACCGCATCCTGACACATGCTTTTGTTCATGCAAGCTGGGAGCATTTGATTGTCAATATGATCGTTCTTTATTCATTTGGTACAGCCGTAGAATATTATTTTAGTAACCAGTTCGGGAACATGAGTATTTACTATTACCTGCTCCTTTTTATTGGATCTGCGATTTTTTCGAGCCTTTGGTCCTTGTTCCAACAAAAAGACAATGTTTATTACAATGCTGTGGGAGCGTCAGGGGCGGTATCCGCAGTACTCTTCACTGCAATTTTTTTTAATCCATGGAACCCGATCTACTTTTTCGGAGTTTTACCGATTCCGGGAATTATTTTCGGAGGGTTGTATCTTTATTATTCCTATTATATGAGCACAAAAAAAATGGACAATATCGGCCATGATGCCCATTTCCTGGGTGCTATTTTTGGATTCTTCCTTCCGGTAATCCTTCGCCCTGCCCTGCTGATTGTCTTTTTTAAAATGCTTTTGGGAAGGTTCGGTGAGTAATCAAAATTATAATTGATTTTCAGTTACAAAATCACCGGAAATGACAAAGAACCAGCAAATATTAAAAATAACCTTTTTGCAATTTGTATGTTATTTCAAATGCAGGCTTTCATGTATTTTTATTGAACATAAAATTATTAGCCGATGAAAAGTATAGGTATTCAGGTTAAGGCACTGATTCTCTTTGCTATCCTTGTTTTGATTACATTACAGGGACAATCGCAACATCGTTTGGTGCTGCTCCATCCGACAGTCAGCAACATCGAAAGTATGGAGTGGATGGTCGCAAATAAGGTGATCGATATACCACAGGTTGAGTTACTCGGAGTTTATTATGCCAAAGAGGCATATGATTACAATGCATCTCAGAAATACCTGACTGACCACCAGATTAAAAATTACCATCTTCGCAAGATTGAAGGGGAAATCAAACCAGAGGATATTTATCGTGAAAACAGTTTCACCGCCGATTTCAGAAAATTATTTCTGGAGGCAGATGCGATTCTTTTCTTCGGTGGCCCCGATATTCCGGCAGCTGTTTATGGTGAAAAGCAAAACCTGCTGACTTTAGTCACTGATCCGAATCGCCATTATTTTGAGACTTCGTTATTTTTTCATTTGATCGGCGGGAGCCGAAACCCCTCCTTTGTCCCATTTTTAAAGGAACGGCCCGATTTTGTGATCCGGGCTTTTTGCCTGGGAATGCAAACCATGAATGTGGCCGCGGGGGGTACACTGATCCAGGACATTCCACAGGAAGTTTATGGGAAAAACTCACTTGAGGAGGTTGCAGCGATGGCAGATGAGGATCAACACAGGAGTTATGTTTCGCCAATGTATCCGCTTCTGGATCTGTTTGGGGGCAAATTTCACCCAATAAAAATTGGAAAAGATGGTTATCTCAGTGAAATCGCCAAAACTTCGGGTGCTACAAATCCCAAAGTGCTGAGCTATCACCATCAGGCAGTTGGAAAGAAAGGTTCAAACCTGAATGTCATCGCAACATCAATGGATGGAAAAATAGTCGAAGGATTGCAACATACTGAATTTAAGAATGTTGTTGGTGTACAATTTCATCCCGAACCGTCATCCCTGTATAAACTGGAGGCAAAACTCACCACTACTCCTGGAAATCCGTTTTCCCCGAACGAACTGCTTGTCAAATCAAACAGTTTCAAATTCCATCAACAATACTGGAAGGATTTCTCAGAAAAAGTAGTTGCCAGCAAACGGTAAGTTGCCAAAAGGGTAATAAAAAGAATCAAGGATCTTTACGAGCAGGCATTTATGTTTTTGCACTTTTAGGTGCATGGGCAGGTTCGGATTCAAGGTCGTTCAACGACTTTAGGAAAGGGAAAATATTGGGGGCCATCCTCTCAATGGGGCGATACAGTCTGGATTCACCCTTTTCTTTTTCAGGGATGAGCGTAATCGTATAATGCTCAATTTTTGTGACAATGATCATCAGGATGCTGAGGAGAAAAGCGGCTTTTAATGCACCAAAAATTGCACCTGCCAAACGGCTGAAAATATTCAGCGAAAGTGCCTTTACGAATTTTTCAGTAAGGGTAGCGATCAGGTGGACTACCAGTACAACAAAAACAAAGATCAGGATGAACGAAATAATTCGCATGATGTAATGGCTCCAATCAACGTATTTTGACAACCATTGTTGTACCAATCCGGAAAACTCCGATCCGGCCCAGATTCCCAGGATTAATGAGACAATGGAGGCAAGTTCTATAAAAAAGCCCTTAACAAATCCGCTGATTGCAGCACTGACCAATAAGATAATCAAAATAATATCTACTAAATTCATCCGGATAAAGTTTAAATTTGTCGCTCTAAATTTATTAATATTTTCGCCTGAGTGGTTAATTTGCGGAAAATTACTAAATTTCATGCGAAAATAATTCAATAAATGGCAATTTTAAATTCAATTATCAACTGGGTCAACTATAAACGCATTTATGAAATTGATCTCTACCGGGAACACGCCCGCGAGATCCAGGAAGAGGTACTGTTTAACCTCCTGAATACAGCTAAAAATACCGAATGGGGAGAAAGATATGACTATGCGAACATCCGTTCGTGGGAATGTTTCAAAGACACTGTCCCTGTTTGCAGGTACGAAACGATAGAGCCTTTTATTAACCGGATGATTCGTGGAGAGAAGAACGTTCTCTGGCCAGGTATCATGAAATGGTTTGCCAAATCCTCCGGCACGACAAATGCCAAAAGTAAGTTTATCCCGGTTTCTAAAGAATCGCTTGACGACTGCCATTTCAGGGGCGGGAAAGATGTCCTTGCCATTTATTACCGCAATTATCCCGAAGCGTCGTTGCTCTCCGGAAAGAGTTTGACTTTAGGAGGTAGCCATCAGATGACAAACCTCAGCAATAAAGCTTATTACGGAGACCTATCAGCAATTATGATCGAAAATCTCCCTTTTTGGACCGATTTCCATCGGACACCACCGACCGATATTGCACTGATCCCCGAATTTGAAGAGAAAATTGACCGGATCACCAAAACAGCGATTAACGAAAATGTGACCTCGTTAGCCGGTGTTCCTTCATGGTTTCTTGTGCTTTTGCGTTATATCCTCGAATATACCGGAAAGTCCAATATCTCAGAAGTATGGCCCAACCTTGAATTGTTTATCCATGGAGGGATCGCTTTTGATCCTTACCGCGAACAATACAAACGAATGATCCCTTCGCCAAGGATGAAATACATGGAGACTTACAACGCCTCTGAAGGATTTTTCGCGATTCAGGACGATCCTCAATCCTCCGAGATGTTACTCATGATCGACTATGGTATTTTCTATGAGTTTATTCCTGTGAATGAAGTTTATGGTACAAATCCCCAAACGATCCCGCTTTGGAAAATTGAACTGGGTGTAAATTATGCCATGGTCATTTCGACAAATGGTGGTTTATGGCGATATATGATTGGCGACACCGTGATCTTTACTTCAAAGGACCCTTACAAACTTCGGATTTCGGGGCGTACCAAACATTATATCAATGCTTTTGGTGAGGAGGTGATTATCGATAATGCTGAACGTGCAATTAAAGAGGCTTGTTTTGTAACAGATTCAATCATAAGCGATTATACAGCGGGGCCGATTTTTATGAGCGACAGTCAGCCAAAAGGAGCACACCAATGGTTGATCGAATTCGACACTCCGCCCAGTGATATGGAATTATTCACAACGGTACTCGACAAGAAACTACAGGAGTTGAACTCTGATTATGAGGCCAAAAGGCATAAGAATGCAACACTCGAAATGCCACATGTTCTGGCAGTTGCCGCCGGGACTTTTCTCCAGTGGATGCGCGAACGTGGTAAGATCGGGGGGCAGAACAAAGTGCCGCGGCTTTCGAACAACCGGGAATTTCTTGATGGATTGCTGAAGATAGATCAGGAGTTAAAGCAAAAAAATGGGAGGTTATCGTAGGTTAATTCCGCTATTATACAGTCTGCCACCTGAAGCGGAGACTTTCTGAATTTGATTTAAATAATAAGTCCTAAAAAATAGATAGACAAATGAAAAATGCAAACTCAACGATGCATATTGCCATAGCTGGAAACATCGGTGCTGGAAAAACAACATTGGCAGGTATTTTGGCGAAACATTATGGATGGGAACCCCATTACGAAGAGGTGGACGGAAACCCCTATCTTGACGATTTTTATCACGACATGCAGCGGTGGTCGTTCAATCTGCAGGTTTATTTCCTCAACAACAGGTTCAGCCAGATCATCGATTTCCGACATTCTGGGAAAACGGTGATCCAGGACCGCACCATCTATGAAGATGCCGAAATTTTTGCACCGAACCTTCATGAGATGGGGCTCATGAGCACACGCGATTTCGAAACTTATCATACCCTTTTCGATCTGATGGGAAAACTGATCCAGGCACCCGATCTGATCATTTACCTGCGGGCCTCAATCCCCACGTTGGTGAACCAGATCCAGAAACGCGGGAGGGATTACGAAAATACGATCCGGCTTGATTACCTCCTTCAGCTCAACCAACGTTACGAAGCGTGGGCCACCCGCTACCGCCTTGGCAAAATGCTTGTTATCAATGTTGATGAACTCAACTTTGCCGAAAACAAGGAAGATACAAGCAAAGTGATCGACCGGATCGATGCGCAGCTGCATGGGTTGTTTTAATATTCTCCCTGCAGAAGGTAAAAAGCTGGTGATCAATATATAATGACTATAAAAGCACAAACGCAAAATCGAATAGAGTGCAAATTGTATGTCGTCTTTCAGAACTGGTTCAATTTTGATAACCTATATACAATTTGCTTTGGGATGAACTATGGCGATTTCGGGGTAACATTTCTAATTGACATTCCAAATATTCAGTTATTTCATTATAAATTGGTTATGTAATTGAAGAGTTCTTTTCGTACAAATTTGTATTAGTCATTGCTTAAAGTTTAAGACGATTTGCATCCTTCACTTCAAAACTAAATCTATTAAACTTTTGCCCAAAATCTTCCAAAATTTTTAATCGGAAGCGGAATTGAAGAAAAAGTACCGATTCGACTGAAATATTTATGATTCGCTTACAATTTTGTTTTGTCGTTAATGTTTTATTCCTACTTTTGCCACAAGAATAATAATCATTCTTCAAAAGTTTGTTTATTAGATCAGAAATTTAGAACAAATTATTAAGTTGTATTGTTAATTGCACAAATTGTCTTTGAATTGATATGAAAAATATTTTTACAATAAGCCTTCTACTCGTGGTGATTATTCTCGTCTTAGCCGGGTGAGGAAGGTCATGTATTGTATGATAAAACATATAAGAGCCTTTCTCAGATCATGAGAAAGGCTCTTTTTTAATAATGGAATATGATGTCGGTATCATCCGGTAAACCGGAGCAAAAAAATGGTCATTAAAAAAACAAATGAAATACAAATGAAAAACGAACTGAGAAGTAACACGACAACACAAGGGCGACGCATGGCAGGTGCAAGAAGCTTATGGCGTGCAAATGGCATGAAGGATGACCAAATGGGCAAACCTTTGATTGCTGTTGTGAATTCCTTTACCCAATTTGTTCCGGGACATGTCCATCTTCATGAAATTGGACAAATGGTAAAACAACTGATTGAAAAAGAGGGTTGTTTTGCGGCTGAATTCAATACGATTGCCATCGATGACGGGATCGCCATGGGGCACGATGGAATGTTGTATTCGCTCCCTTCAAGGGATTTGATTGCCGACAGTGTCGAATACATGATCAATGCCCACCGTGCCGATGCGATGATCTGTATCTCGAATTGCGACAAGATCACCCCGGGTATGTTGATGGCAGCCATGCGGCTCAACATCCCTTGTGTCTTTGTTTCAGGAGGACCGATGGAAGCCGGAGTTGTTGCCGAAAAGAAATACGATCTGGTCGATGCCATGGTGATGGGTGCAGATCCTTCGGTGGATTCAGTCCTGCTTTCTGAAGTTGAGCAAAAGGCGTGTCCTACATGCGGTTCCTGTTCCGGAATGTTTACAGCCAATTCAATGAACTGCCTTACAGAGGCTTTGGGGCTTTCACTTCCCGGTAACGGTACTGTTGTTGCTACCCACCTGAACAGAAAGAAATTATTTGAGAAGGCTGCCAAACGGGTTGTTGAAATCGCGTACGATTATTATCAGAACGGAAATGAAAAGGTACTGCCGCGCAGCATTGCTTCGCGTGAAGCCTTTATGAATGCCATGACTTTGGATATCGCAATGGGCGGTTCTACAAATACCGTATTGCATTTATTGGCTGTTGCACATGAGGCTGGAGTTGATTTCAAGATGCAGGACATTGACACACTTTCGCGCAGGGTTCCCTGTATTTGTAAGGTTTCGCCAAGCTCGCATTATCATATTCAGGACGTTAACCGTGCCGGTGGTATCATGGCGATTTTGGGTGAACTGGATAATGCTGGACTATTAAATACAACCGTATCACGGGTAACCGAGAATACGCTTGGAGAGGCGATCAATAAATGGGATGTTCTACGACCCACCTCCGATGATGAAGCCCGTGAGGTTTATGCCTCGGCTGCAGGCAACATTGGCCGTAACCTTACCTTGGGTTCTCAGGACACCTATTATTCTGAACTTGACCTTGACCGTGAGAAAGGTTGCATCCGCGATGTTGAACATGCTTACACTAAGGAAGGCGGTTTGGCCATTCTCTATGGAAATATTGCACAGGCGGGTTGTATCGTGAAAACTGCCGGAGTCGATCCTTCCGTTTTCAAATTCACGGGTACCGCCCGTGTCTATGAATCTCAGGACGATGCTTGCGAAGGAATCCTGAAACGCGAAGTAACTGCCGGTGAGGTGGTGATTATCAGGTATGAAGGACCAAAAGGTGGTCCGGGTATGCAGGAAATGCTTTATCCGACCTCCTATTTAAAAGCGTCTAAACTGGATAAGGTTTGTGCATTGTTGACCGATGGCCGTTTTTCAGGTGGAACTTCAGGGTTGTCGATTGGCCATGTATCTCCCGAAGCAGCTGCCGGTGGTGAAATCGCTTTGGTTCAAAATGGAGACATTATTGAAATAGATATTCCGCAAAGGAGCATTATTTTAAAAATTTCCGATGAGGAATTGACAATACGAAAAAATGCTGAAGAGGCACGTGGCAAAAAAGCCTATCAACCTGAGAACCGGAACAGGGTGATCAGTAAGGCATTAAAAGCGTATGCCAGCCTTGTCGCATCCGCAGATAAAGGGGCAATCCGAATTATTGAATAATTAAAACTCAATTAAATATGACATCTTTAACAAATGAAAGTAAAATAGACCAGGAGCCTATGGAAATTACAGGTTCCGAGGCGGTTATCCGATCCCTGATTGCCGAAGGTGTTGATACGATTTTTGGCTATCCGGGTGGCGCGATCATGCCGGTTTACGATGCACTTTACGATTTCCGCCATATCCTCACCCA
>TBL_comb47_HYPODRAFT_10002664_pt1 | contig 21838 bp, 19 predicted proteins | sample TroBogypolimnion_40_FD_10682 | JGI IMG/M metagenome (IMG submission 10682) | reverse complement strand
TCAAAGCAAGACACTTCAAGGGCATGGCTTGCCAAGCCACTAGCGGCCTCGCATGAACAAAGCGTCGAGTGCCTTGATGCTCAATTGATGCCACGTGGGGCGACCATGGTTGCACTGGTCTGACCTTTGAGTGACCTCCATTTGACGCAGCAAATCGTTCATCTCAGCAACCGTGAGTTGACGGTTGGCCCTGACTGCCGAGTGACACGCCATGCTGGCGAGCAACTCATTGCGTGCTTGCTCAATCACAAAGTCACCCTCGTGCTCAGCCAAGTCTCGCAAGACGCCGCGAACCAAGCCCACCAAGTCGGCGTCGCCCAGGGCCGCTGGAACGGCGCGGATGGCCAGGGTTTTGGCGGAAAGGGCCGTCACCTCCAGGCCCAAAGTCGACAAGGTTTGAACATGTTCTTGGGCGGCCACCATCTCTTCGTCGGTGGCGGCAAAACTCACTGGAATCAACAGGCTTTGGCTGCTCAGGGCATGGGCATCCCACTGACTTTTCAGTCTTTCGTAGACAATGCGTTCATGCGCGGCATGGATATCGACCAACATCAAACCTTGGGCATTTTCGGCGAGCAAATAAACACCATGCAGCTGCGCCAACGCCCGCCCCATGGGCCAGTCTTGGGAAGCTTCAGCCAACGCGGGCCCAGTCGCCGCTGGTGGCCGAGCAAAGGATTGCGAATCGGCCTCTACAGTTGAACGGGCCATCAGGCCCAAGGGATCCAAGTCTTGACGTGAGAAAGCCTCAGAACTTTCACGCTCAAGATCTGCAGACTTCAAGTCCGCATCAAGGGGGTGTGTTGGCGATGAAGCCTCAGCAGTGGGTGGCGTCCACAACGCCTTGAGACTCGCCATGGAGTGGGCATTCAAATTCATGCTCGATTGACGCCAAGTTGAGGCAGCAAAGGACGATGTTTGCCGCGACTGTGAAGACTCGTCACCGCCCCAGGCAACTGGGGAAGAACGTGCGCTGGACCACTCGGTCGGGGGATCAACGCTCACGCTAGAGTAATTCTCAGGGTGATCAGGGCTGGCGTGCTCAGACACCCGAGGCTTGCTGAGTGCCGTTTGCAACGCATGCACAATGACTTGGTGGATGTCTCTGGACTCTCTGAAACGAACCTCAATTTTGGTGGGGTGCACATTCACATCCACCCGCTGGGCGTCCATTTCCAAAAAGAGAATGTAAACGGGTTGGCGTTGTCCGTGCAAGACATCTTGATAAGACGCGCGGATGGCATGGGTCATGACCTTGTCACGCACAAAGCGTTTGTTCACATAGGCAAACTGATGGTCACCTCGGGCGCGCGAGGCTTGCGGCAAACCAATGCGACCATGAATTCTGATGCCGCGCTCTTCATGATCAATGACCAGGGAATCGTCCAAAAAATCCTGCCCCAACACATCGGCCATGCGTTGATCTAGGATTGAGCGAGCAGCGCTGTCACTGGGCTTCTGAGCACGCCACTGGTGCACCAACTTGCCTTCATGCCAAATGGTAAAACCCACCTCGGGTCTGACCAATGCATGGCGTCTAACCGACTCCACGCAATGGGCAAGCTCGGTCGCATCGGTTTTTAGAAATTTTCGCCTGGCGGGGGTACTGAAAAAAAGCTCTCTGACTTCAACGCTCGTGCCCTTGGCGCGAGCGGCTGCACTCAACTCCCCCGTGCGGGCATGCAAAGACATCGCCACGGCTTGCTCCTCTGGGCGCGAGACCAAGGTGAGCTCACTGATGGATGCAATGGCCGCAAGCGCTTCACCGCGAAAGCCCATGGAAGCCACTTCTTCCAAGTCGTGCAAATTCTCAATTTTGCTGGTCGCATGGCGCTTCAAGGCCATGGCCAATTGCTCACTTGGAATTCCGTTGCCATCGTCTTCGACACTGATCAACCTCACGCCACCGGCCTGGAGTCTCAAATCGATATGGCTGGCATTGGCATCCAAAGCATTGTCGACCAACTCTTTGACCACCGACGCTGGACGCTCAATCACCTCACCGGCGGCGATTTGGCTGATCAACTCGCTGGCCAATTCCTGAATAGGGCGAGGTTTCATCGGTGGGGGCAATGCGGTATTCACTGGGCTATTTTAGATGAGAAGGCAGCCAGTCGCCCAAAAAACCCCTCAAATCCAGACCCAGTCGTCAAATGTAGGGATAATCCAAGGATGACTCTGCTGACGCAATATTTAGACCTCATTTTTCACATTGATCGCACTTTGCAAGAGGTGGTTTCAAACTATGGCGACTGGACCTATGGGTTGATTTTTTTGATCATATTCCTAGAAACGGGCCTTGTCATCACCCCCTTCTTGCCCGGCGACTCTTTGCTCTTCATGGTGGGCACTCTGTGTGGCTTGGGGTTGCTGTCTTGGCCCGCAGCGCTGGGGCTTTGCGCTTTGGCGGCCATTTTGGGTGACCAGTTGAATTTTTACACGGGTCGATATTTGAGTCAGTACCTGTTGAGCGGTCCGATGGGGCGATGGATCAATCCAAAGACCCTTGCTAAAACGCAGCAATTCTTTGAGACCTATGGTCCTGCCACCTTGGTGCTCGCGCGCTTCATGCCCCTCATCAGAACTTTTGCGCCTTTTGTGGCGGGCTTGGGCGCCATGAACTCACGCACCTTCACCCTCTACAATGCCGGTGGCGCAATGCTCTGGGTGGCGAGTGTTTTGTCCATGGGACTGTGGTTTGGTCAACTCGCCTGGGTGCGTGCACATTTGGAGATCATCATCTGGGCTTTGATTTTGGTCCCCAGCGTCTTGGCCATTTGGGGTACCTGGCGAGCCCAAACGGGGCACGACAACTCGCCCCACAAGCTCCCCTTAGAGTGATCTCCAAGGTGGCACGCAAGGCACGACGGTCTTTCGTGGTTTAACATGGGGCCCCAAGCCCTTTTCATGGTGAATTTTCCACTCGAGGTTGATGCGCATGAATTCTCCCACCGATCCCTTGCTTCGCCCCAAGACCCATGCCTCTCGTGTCCCGTTTTGGGCCTATACCGACCCTCAGTTGCACGCCCAGGAGTTGAGTCGAATTTTTTACGCCGCCCACTGGAGTTACGTGGGACTGTTGGCTGAAATTCCCAATTTGGGAGACTTTAAAAAAACCCAAGTGGGCGAGCGCGAAGTAATCATGGTCAAAGACCATGTGCACCCTTCACAAAAAGGCATCGATCACGGTATTCGCGTGGTTGAAAACCGCTGCGCTCACCGCGGCGTGCGGTTTTGTCAAAAGACCCATGGCAATCAGCGCAGTTTTGTATGCCCCTATCACCAATGGGCCTACAAGCTCAATGGCGATTTGGGTGGACTGCCCTTCAAAGATGGGGTCGAACGCGATGGCATCATCCAAGGCGGCATGCCCGAAGATTTTGATCTCAAAAAGCACGGCCTCAATCGCCTCAAAGTTGAGGTGTTGCACGGCTTGGTGTTTGCCACCTTTGACGCAGACGCTCCTACGCTGCAAGACTACTTGGGGCCTCGGATCACGCCTTGGGTGGAGCGCATTTTCAAATCTCGCGAACTGACTCTTTTGGGCTACAACCGTCAACGCATTCCTGGCAACTGGAAGCTCATGATGGAGAACATCAAAGATCCTTACCACCCGGGTTTGTTGCACACCTGGTTTGTGACATTTGGTCTGTGGAGAGCGGACCAACGCAGTCGCATGGTCATGGATGAAAAAGGCCGCCATGCCGTGATGATCTCGCAAAGAAATGAAGGCGGTGGTGGCGCGGTTACCCAAGGGGTCACCAGTTTCAAGCCCAACATGAAACTGCAAGATGATCGCCTCCTCGATATCGTCCAAGAGCCGTGGTGGACCATTCCTGACCCATCTGATCCGACCCAGTCCATCACACCCAGTGTCACCATGATCACCCTCTTTCCCAGTCTGATCATCCAGCAGCAGGTCAACTCACTCTCGACACGCCAAATCATCCCCAATGGGCATGGTCAATTTGATTTTGTCTGGACGCACTTTGGCTTCAAGGACGATAGCGAGGAGATGACGAGAAGGCGTCTGAGACAAGCCAATCTGTTTGGACCTGCAGGCTACGTGAGCGCAGACGACGGCGAGGTGATTGAGTTTAGCCAATCTGGCTTTGAGCAATTCAACAGCGACGGACAGCGACAAGGCGAAACCTTGTGCGAGTTGGGTGGTAAGGAGGTGGCGATGACCGACCACATGGTCACCGAAACTTTGATTCGTGGCATGTACCAGTACTGGCGTGAGGTGATGGGCCATGACTAAAAACACAAGCGCCATGAGTGCCGGTGATATCACCCCGATCGATTCCTTGGTGACACTGCAAAGCTTACAACTCGAGATCAACCACCTCAACGCCCAGTATGCGCGGGCCTTGGACGAGAAAGATTTTGATCAATGGCCTGAGTTTTTTATTCCCGAGGGTCGTTACACCGTACGTTCACGAGAAAATCATGAGCGTGGCCTGCCCTTGGCCTTGATCGATCTTGAGAGCCAAGGCATGATGCGAGACCGCATCTTTGGCGTGACACAAACCATTTTTCATGCCCCTTACTACACCCGCCATGTGGTGAGCAGCACCTTGGTGCTTGGCAGCACCCCCACAGCCAGCGTGCTGCCACCCGTTCAGTCGCTGTCGCTCGAGCCCACCCTTTGGGTGAGCAGCACCTCTTATGGCGTGTTCAGAACCAAGCCCACTCAAAACAGTGAGGTCTTCAATGTGGGTCAATATTGGGACCACTGGACCCGAACCCCAGGGGGGCTTAAATTGGTCTCCCGGGTGTGCATCTACGACAGCGAAATGGTGCTCAACTCTTTCATCTATCCGATCTGAACTGTTGCTTCATCTTTAGGTTCGTGTTCTGGCCAAGGGCGGATTTCGCGAAAAATAACGCACCAAGGCCAACACCAGCGCATCGGCGATTTGCTTTTGAAAGTCAGCGCTCAAGAGTTGTTTTTCCTCTTGAGGGTTGCTGATAAAAGCGGTCTCGACCAACACGCTGGGAATGTCGGGGGCCTTCAACACCGCAAAACCGGCTTGTTCAACTTGGGCCTTGTGCAGCATCCCCACGCGTGAAATTTGGCCCAAAAGCTCATGGCCGAGTTTCAAGCTGTCGCTGATTTGGGCCGCCGTGCTCATGTCCAGCAAGGTTTTTTGCACCAACTCATCGCGGCTCTTCAAGTTGATGCCGCCCACCAAATCAGCCTTGTTTTCTTGATTGGCCATCCACATGGCCGCGGCACTTGAAGCCCCCCCTTGGCTCAGTGCAAAAACACTGGCCCCCCTGGCTTTGGGGGTCATGAAAGCATCGGCATGCAAGCTGATGAAGAGCTCGGCCTTGACCCGCTGGGCCTTCAAGACGCGTTGGTGCAAGGGAACAAAATAATCATCGTCTCGCGTTAAAAAAGCCCGCATGGGCATCACGCCCGTGCGAGTTTTGACACGGGTGGCGTTGATGAGCGTTTGCAGCTGCTGCGCAATCGCCAAGACCACGTCTTTTTCGCGCGTGCCGTTGGGACCGATCGCGCCGGGGTCTTCGCCGCCGTGGCCGGGATCGAGCGCGATCACAATGAAGCGCTCCATCTCCTCGAGATCAGGCTCACTGGCCTCCTGGCCTGGCGCAGCGCGGGGCCCTAGCTTGGTCTGAGGGGCCATTGCGCTCTCGCTCTGGGGGAGGACAGGCTTTGAAGACGCGATGAGGGCTGCTGGGGGTACCGATCCAGCAACCGAAGTGGTGGGCGGGAGCGCTGGGAGCGCTGGGAGCGCTGGGAGCGTTGATGGCGTTTTGCCCTCAAACACCGCCTGAGGATTCGCTGCAGTGCTCTGAGGCATTAGACGCGGGCTCTCAAGCCTGGGTGGAGCGCCCTCACTTGCGTGAGCCAGGGTGTTTGAGCCTTGACCAAAGGGCGCAAGGCTCACTTCTTTGTCCATTGGGGAGCCCAAAGTCTTGGGGTTTTGGGCTTGCAGCCACTCGGTCAATGCATCTTGCTTATCAGGCATGGGCTTGAGGGTCGCGTGCGTCTTGGCCGGTGCACGGGGCTTGGCTGGAGGGGGCTCGGCAGTCACTGGGGCGCTTTGGATGATTTGAGCAATGAAGGCCTCCAAGGGGTCCACTTCCTTGAGGGGATACAAGTCCAAAACCAAGCGGTATCCATACTGCACTTGGTCTGATCGGCTCGAGCTCAAGGCCGACAAATTGAACACTTGCGGGAGAACTTCTTGGCGCAGATCAAAGACCAAGCGCACCACGCCTGGCGAAAATTGCCCCACCCGAACACCGGCGATGAAGGGGTCATCGGCTTTGATTTTTCCAACCAGCTCTTTGAGCGCAGGGTTCAAATCAACCCCTGTGATGTCCAAGGCCAAACGCGCGGGATTGGAGACCAAAAAGGGCTGAGAGCCCAAGGGCACATCGGACTCAATGGTCACACGGGTGTACTCCTTGGCTGGCCAAACCCGAACAGCCATGATGTTGGCGCCCCAGGCCCATTCTTGGGCACCGAGCAGCAGCACCAAACTTCCGAACTGCGCAAAACCGCGTCGATTGAGTCCTGCGCGCTGGCGCTGCAACAAAGGCAGCTGACTTTTGGGTTTCAAACAAAACTCCAAGCATCAGGATCATAGTGCAGCACCACATCGCGCGTTTCGTCCAAATTCACCACCAAGCCAATCTCAAGACTGGCGGGCGGCAGCAGGCCCACCACCCGCTGTGGCCACTCATAAATTTTCAAACCCGGCAAGGCAAAGACATCGCCCAGTCCTGCCTCATCCCACTCCAAGGGATCGCGCATTCGGTAAAAATCCATGTGCCAAATACTCAAAGGGATTTGACCTTGTTTGGCTTGTTTACCTTGTTCGCCTTGTTGCGCGGTGTACCCTTGGTAGGTTTCCACCAAGCCGTAAGTTGGGCTCTTGATCACGCCGCTCACCCCCAGGGACCTCAGCAAATGGCGAACCAAGGTGGTCTTGCCCGCACCCAAGTCGCCGCTCAAGGCAATTTGCGCGTTCAGTATGCTTGGATTGAGCGCCAAGGCTTGCGCAAAACCCTGGGTCTGGCCCTCATGGGTCCATTTCATGCATACTGTGCTCTTGGCGTTATTCAAAGGGACACCCATTTTGCTAGATTCTTCGGCATTGTTAGACCAGATCCAGTCCTGGGGACAAGACCTAGGATTTTCTCAAATCGGCATCTCAAGCGTGGACCTCAGTCGTGCACAGGCCCCACTTTTGGCTTGGCTAGCACAAGGCTTTCACGGTGACATGGGCTACATGGCTCGCCATGGTTTACTGCGCACAAAGCCTCAAGACTTGCACACCGGCACCTTGAGCATTGTCACCGCGCGGATGAATTACCTGCCCAGACTCGATGCACCCAAGGCCGCTTTGCCGAGTCAAACTTCTGGCATGCCTTCAAAGAAATTGATACGTTTGCATTCTAAAGAGTTTCCGCCCCCCAAAACCACACTCGAAGCGATACAAGACTGCGATGAAAACACCACTCACGACAAGCCCACAGCACCAACTTGGACCGAGCGAGAGTGGCAAAGACTTGAAGACCCTCAACAAGCGGTGGTTTCAATTTATGCTCGCGGCAGAGACTATCACAAAGTGATGAAACAGCGCTTGGTGCTGCTGGCTGAGAAAATTCAAATGCATCTGGGCCCCTTGGGCTACCGAGTCTTCACCGACTCTGCGCCCGTGATGGAGGTTCAACTCGCGACCCAGTCGGGTCTAGGTTGGCGGGGCAAACACACCTTGGCCTTGCACAGGACGGCGGGCTCGATGTTTTTTTTGGGTGAGATTTTTATCAATCAGGATCTGACCCAGGCTTTGCGTGATCAAGACCGTCTTCGCTATAACCATGACTCGGAGAACCATTGTGGCAGTTGCCACGCATGCATCGACATCTGCCCTACCCAAGCCATCGTGGCACCCTATGTTTTGGATGCAAGGCGATGCATCTCCTACCTGACGATTGAACACAAGGGCTCGATCGATGAGGATTTGAGGCCCTTGATGGGCAACCGCATTTACGGATGCGATGACTGTCAGCTCATTTGTCCTTGGAATAAATTTGCCAAGCGCGCCGTGGTGAGCGACTTTGATGAAAAAAAACACTTGAGCAACCCCACTTTGCTGCAACTGTGGAACTGGACGTCAGCAGACTTTGAGCGCCATACCGAAGGTCAAGCCATTCGTCGCATTGGGTTTGAGCAATGGGTGAGGAATTTGGCCATTGCCCTGGGCAACGCCTTGCGTCAAACGCCAGACCCCGAGCAAATCCATCAGCTCCAAGGCGCTTTGTCTCTTCGCTTGGGGGATACGAGCCCACTGGTGCGAGAACACGTGCAATGGGCGTTGAAACAAAACGCAAAAAAACAGGGATCCACCTTGTCAAGCGCTGCTTTCAAAACGTGAACATTACCCGTCAACCAGTGCAAGCCCATACCATCACGCTCAAGAATCGACAACGGTCATGGACTTGTTTGAGCGGCGAGAGCGTGGTTCAAAGCGCCACACGCCAAGGCATTGAATTGCCCACGAGTTGCCGAAACGGCACCTGCCGCACTTGTTTGATCCCGTCCTCCAAGGGCGCGGTTGAGCACCTCATCGAATGGCCAGGATTGAGCTTGGAGGAAAAACGCCAAGGCGCTCTCTTGCCCTGTGTTGCTGGTGTGACTTCAGACCTGGAAATTGAAGACGCCCACTTGAGGGATGCCATTTTTGAGCAGGCCTTTCACCTCTTGTACGAAGACCCCGAACTGTTGGTTCTCAACAAACCGAGTGGCCTCTTGGCCGTTCCCGGTAAAGGTGTCGATAAACTCGACAGCCTATCGCACCGAGTTCAGATGAAGTACCCGAGCGCTTTGATCGTTCACCGCTTGGATCAAGCCACATCGGGCCTGATGCTCATGGCCCAAAACCCCGACGCTCAAAGGGCATTGTCGCGGCATTTTTCCGATCGATCGGTTGACAAACGCTACTTGGCCAAAGTTCAAGCCTCTCTCACGCCAAGCCCAGAGTGGCAGACCATTGACGAGCCGATTTATGCAGACTGGTCGCTTCGACCCAAAAGGGTGATTGACGCCTTGGGACAAGCAAGCCTCACGCGTTGGCGGGTGTTGCACTCGAGCGCTGGGTTTTCATGGTTGGAGCTCCAACCCATGACCGGTCGTACACACCAACTTCGACTTCATTTAAGCCACATGGGCTGGCCCATCGTCGGAGACCGTTTGTACGCCCCCGAATCGATCCAAGCGCTCAGTGAGCGAATGCTTCTCCACGCTTGGAAAATCACATTTCAACACCCCGTCAGCCAAGAGATCATGCAGTTTGAGGCCACCGCACCACAAGCGTTGACGGGCCCTTGGACTTAAAGAGACGAGCTCTGGGCATCGGGCGCTTTCAAAAGGCGCGTGCTCCAAAAAACCAATACCAATAGGGTGCATGCAAGCACGGCCGAAGACCCCAGTGTTCCGAGGTTCAAGCCGCCACTCTCCAGAGGTTTGGACAACCAGTCGCCAAAGGTCGCACCAAATGGGCGCGTCAACACAAAAGCGATCCAAAACAACACAACGGTGTTGACTTTTGTGTATCGGTAAAGAGCGCCCACCAAAGCCATCAAACTGCCCATGAGGATTGCACCTCCCACGAACCCCAAGCCAGAGTCATCGGCCAAGAAGTCCCCCAACGCTGTGCCCAAGGTGTTGGAGAGCAAAATGGCCGACCAATAAAACAACTCTGCGCGTCGGGTGTTGATGCTCGAGACACTCAAGGACTTCTCCAGTCGATGCCACAACAGCAAGACCATGCACAAACTGCCCAAAAGCAAGCTCGCCCCCAATGCATAGCCCAGTTCGAGCGTGCGGTCCAAGAAATCCGACAAGGTGGTGCCGGCAATGCTGGTGGTCAACATGACGGTCCAAAACAAAAACGGGATGAATTTTTTTGCCCTCATTTGAAACACCAAGGACACCGCAAAGATCGCCAGCAAAATGATCGTGCTTTGGGCATAGCCCACATTCATCGTCATGGAGAGCAAATCCCCCGCGGTTTCACCCAAGGTGGTGGCGCAAATTTTCATCGCCCAGTAACCCAAGGTGAGCTGGGCAATTTTGTTGACTGTTCGCATCGTTGCTGCTGCTAGTTTTGAGGCTGCACCACCAACACCCTGAACGAGTTGGCAACCCCCACTGGTTTACCCTCGCCTTCGGGTAAAAAGTCGGCGGTGGGCAAATAAAGGGTATGCGTGAACGGGTCGCTCGCGATCGTTTTGGCGTGCAAGGCCGTGGGGAGTGTTGCCACCGTCTCAAAGTGCAAGGGCGAGACTTCTCGCACGATGCTTAAGGTGCCGTCGCCGCCATTGGAAGAAAACGCTGCGCCGTCCATCCAAGCCACACCATCGGGCTGCTCGCCAATCATCGCCTCACCGAGCGGCTCTCCCAGTGCAGAGCTCACCACCATTTTGTGGTTTTCACAAACCGAATAAAAACGCCTTTGATCATCCATGGCCAAGCCTGAAGGGCTCTCACAGTTCTTTAATTTTTTCCTCAACACCACCTTGGCGCTCACGGGATTGAGGGCCGCGATCTCTCGGGTGTCTTCGATATTGAAATAGACCCATCCATTGGGCGCCACCACCGCCACTTCGGGCTTGCCGTTCACCGCCACCGTGGCCACAAGCTTGAGTGTCTTGGCGTCAACAACGCTCACGTCTTTGCTTTTGCCATTGAAGCTCAACACCCGTTGAGATTGGGGCTCATAGACAATCGCGTCCGGGTTGGCTCCCACCGCAATGGTGCTCAAGGTTTTCAAGCTCGCAAGGTCAAAGACCGTCAAGGTGTTGGCGCGTCCATTGCTCGTGAAACCCAAACCCAAATCGCTGGCTGTCGCCACCCCGTGAACGCCAGGTGTGTCGACAATGGTACCCAGCAAGGTCTTCGTTTGAGTGTTGATCACCTCAGTTTGCGAGCCGTGCGAGACATACAAGCGTTGAGCCTTGGCATCTTGAAAGAGAAAATCCCATTTGGCCTCGCCCCCCAGCGCAATTTGACCCGTCACCTTGAAGGCGGGTGTTTGAGCGCCCAGGCTACCAGACAGACCCGCGCCCAGCACGGCCAATACAAGCAAGTTTTCTAGTGCTTTTAGCATTGAATTTTCCAATCGTTTGAGTTTGCTCATCATATGACCAAAACATGACACCACGATTACTTCGGGGTTCATCTGGAGATTCATTGGCACGCCATTGCGTTAGACTTTGTTGGAAAATTCTGTTTTTTTACCCTTCAAAAAGGAATTGAATATGCGTGAAGTTGTCGTTGTGAGCGCTTTGAGAACGGCCATTGGTAGCTTTGGGGGAAGTTTAAAGGACACCCCGCCCACCGTGCTGGCCACCACCGTGGTCAAAGAGTCGATTCAACGTGCGGGCATCGTGGCCAAAGAGGTGGACCAAGTGGTGATGGGCCACGTCATCAACACCGAACCCAAGGACCTGTACCTCTCGCGCGTGGCCGCCATCGGGGCCGGTTGCGACAACCGCGTCACCGCCTTCAATGTCAACCGTTTGTGTGGCTCGGGTCTTCAAGCGCTCGTGTGCGCCGCCCAGTCCATCATGCTCGGCGACACCCAGATTGCCGTGGCCGGTGGCGCAGAAAACATGACCCGAGCGCCTTTTCTCAATACCTCGCAACGCTTTGGACAACGCATGGGGGATGTGCAACTCATGGACATGATGATTGGCGCCTTGCACGACCCCTTTGAAAACATCCACATGGGGGTGACGGCGGAAAATATCGCCAAAAAATGGGGCATTACACGACAAGAGCAAGACGCGCTGGCTTTGCAAAGTCACCAACGCGCGCAGCACGCCATCGCCCAAGGCTATTTCACCGATCAAATCACCCCCATTACCCTCAAAACCCGCAAGGGTCCGGTGCAATGGGTGAGCGATGAGCATTTGCGCATGGACGCCAGGGCGGAAGATTTCTCTCAATTAAAACCTGTCTTCATCAAAGAAAACGGCACGGTAACGCCTGGCAATGCCTCAGGAATCAATGACGCCGGTGCAGCCTTGGTATTGATGGACAGCCAAGAGGCCAAAGCCCGTCACTTGAAACCCATGGCGCGCTTGGTCAGCCACGCCCACAGCGGCGTTGAAGCCGCCTACATGGGCATTGGGCCCGTGCCTGCAACCCTGGCGGCCCTCAAAAAAGCCGGTTTGACCGTGAAAGACTTGGATGTGATCGAGGCCAACGAAGCCTTTGCGGTTCAGGCCTGCGCGGTGATCAAAGATTTGGGGCTCGATCCGGCCAAGGTCAACCCCAACGGCTCGGGCATTTCTCTCGGGCACCCCATTGGTGCAACCGGGGCCTTGATCACGGTCAAGGCATTGCACGAGCTCGAGCGCATCAAAGGCCGCTACGCCTTGGTCACCATGTGCATTGGTGGAGGACAAGGGATTGCCGCGATTTTTGAGCGAATTTAACACGCCCCAGTCCACCAAACCCACGAGGGGGAGGTGACTCGCGCCCTGCGGCTTGATACACCAAGCTCACGCCGCGAGCCGAGGCGACGCCAAGGGCTGCCCCATCAAACCCATTTCTTGGGCCAATAACGTGTAAGACTGTTCTTGCACCTGGGGGTCATGGGCCCAGGTGATCACCACGATCTCGTCCAAGCCATGGCGAGCAGCCAAGGCCTCCAAGCGTTGCGCGACACTCTGGGGGGTTCCGATCAAGGCTTTTTCTTGCATCGCTTTGACCACCGACCATTCCACATCGGTGAATGAGGCTGCCGCCTCTTCGGGCGAGAGCAGGGGTCCAATCTTGCCCGTGTTGCGGTCAAGTTTCCAGCGTGCTCGCCCATTGAATTGGTGCAAAGCCTCTTCATGGGTGTTTGCGGCCAATGCCCACACACACAAGGTGGCATGGGGCTTGCTGCCCGAGACCAAGGGCTTGAAGCCAGAGAAATACAAATCCATGGCTTGCTCCACCCCGGCTCCATCGGTGATGAAGTGAGCAAACGCATAAGGCAAACCAAAATGAGCGGCCAACTGGGCACCATAGTCCGAACTGCCCAAAATCCAGATGTCGGGTTGCGTGTTGGACTGGGGGTAAGCAAAAACGCCCGCACCCGGATGGGAGGCGGGAAGCGGTGTGCCGCTCAGCCACGCACGCAACTCTAAAATTTGTTGTGGAAAATGGTCCGACGCGTAGCGGTTGGGGTTGAGCAGTTGCGCGGTTCTTTGGTCGCTGCCAGGCGCTCTGCCCACGCCCAAATCGATGCGCCCTGGCGCCAAGGCATCCAAGAGGCGGAACTGTTCGGCCACCTTGAGGGACGCGTAATGCGGCAGCATGACACCGGCACTGCCAATGCGGATCCTTTGGGTTTTCATGGCAATGGCGGCCATCAAAATCTCTGGCGCCGAGCCCAAAATACTGGGGTGAGAGTGGTGCTCGCTCACCCAAAAGCGGTGATACCCGAGACGCTCGGCCGTTTGCGCGAGTTGCACGGTTTGTAAAATGGTGTCTTGGTGGCTGCGCCCTTTGGGGTTGACCGATTGATCCAACACGGACAATTGAATGCTCATGGCGTGGCTCTGTTTTCTTGGGGTAGGACGAGAAGATGTTCACCCCATCATAGTCCAAGCCTCAACACGGTACAAGGATGGCGCCACCCTGTGCCCTGCCCTGCCCATCAGCACGGGCACTGGCAAAGAAGCTTGCGCGCGCCGCGAAATTTACTTGAGCGCTTTAAAGCGCATGCGGTGTGGTTTCGCGCCTTCTTCACCCAAGCGTTTTCTTTTGTCGGCTTCATATTCTTGGTAGTTGCCGTCAAAAAAGACCCACTGCGAGTCGCCTTCACAGGCCAGAATGTGGGTGGCAATGCGGTCCAAGAACCACCGGTCATGGCTGATCACCATGACACAACCGGCGAACTCCAAAAGGGCATCCTCCAGCGCACGCAAGGTCTCCACGTCCAAGTCGTTGGAGGGCTCATCGAGGAGGAGCATGTTAGCGCCCGCAATCAAGGTCTTGGCCAAATGCAAACGGCCTCGCTCACCGCCAGACAAGGTGCCAACTCTTTTTTGCTGATCCCCACCGTTAAAGTTGAAACGCCCGCAATACGCTCTCGAGGCCATCTCAAACCTGCCCACGGTCAAGATATCCAAGCCACCCGAGACATCCTCCCACACCGTTTTGTCGTTGCTCAAGTCGTCACGGGTTTGCTCGACAAAGGCCAACTTGACCGTGCTGCCAATCTTCACCTCACCTTGATCAGGCTGTTGGTGACCGGCGATCATGCGAAACAGTGTCGATTTACCCGCACCGTTGGGTCCAATGATGCCGACAATGGCACCCGGTGGGACTTTGAAACTCAAGTTATCAATCAACACCCGGTCGCCAAAGGATTTACTCACATTGACAAACTCAATGGCCTCGTTGCCAAGACGCTCGGCCACGGGGATGAAGATCTCCTGGGTCTCGTTTCTCTTTTGGTATTCAAAGTCCGACAACTCTTCAAAGCGCGCAATCCTCGCTTTGCTTTTGGCTTGGCGGCCTTTTGGATTTTGGCGAATCCACTCCAACTCCTTTTTAAGGGCTTTGGCACGGGCCTCTTCGCCTTTGTTTTCTTTCTCAAGACGGTCTTGCTTTTGACTGAGCCACGTGCTGTAGTTGCCCTTCCAGGGAATGCCATGCCCGCGGTCCAACTCCAAAATCCACTCGGCGGCGTTGTCCAAAAAATAGCGATCATGGGTGATGGCCACCACGGTGCCCGAAAAGCGCTGCAAAAACTGTTCAAGCCAATCCACCGACTCAGCATCCAAGTGATTGGTGGGCTCATCCAGGAGGAGCATGTCGGGCTTGCTGAGCAACAAGCGGCACAAGGCCACTCGGCGTTTTTCACCGCCCGAGAGCACCCCAATCACCGCGTCCCAAGCGGGCAGGCGCAAAGCATCGGCGGCAATTTCAAGTTGGTGCTCACTATCGGTGCCGGCCGCGGAGATGATCGACTCCAACTCACCTTGCTCGGCTGCCAATTGATCAAAATCCGCATCGGGCTCGGCATAGGCGGCGTAAATCTCTTCCAATCGGTTTTTGGCCGCCAGCACTTCCCCCATGGCACCTTCCACGGCTTGGCGCACGGTCTCCTCGGGATTTAACTCAGGCTCTTGAGGCAAGTAGCCTATTCTCAAGCCTGGCATGGGGGTCGCTTCACCCTCAATTTCTCGGTCCACCCCAGCCATGATTTTCAAAAGAGTGGATTTACCCGATCCATTGGTGCCGAGCACACCAATTTTGGCGCCCGGGAAAAAACTAAGGGATATATCCTTGAGAATTTGGCGTTTGGGAGGAACTATTTTCCCAACGCGGTTCATGGTGAAGACATATTGAGCCATGAGCGAAACTTTCCTAATTGAAATCAAATGAGCTGAGTACTCTAACACCAATGCTGCGCAAGCATTGCACACTTGAGGCTTAATTTTGGGGGGAAATTGGTCGACAAGTGTTGGTTTTTTTGATCGGGTGCCGTGAAAGTTGCTCACTTAAGTGCAATTCATGAGACAATTAAGTCTGTTTAGGCAACCAGTCGCCTAAATATCAGCATTTCTGCTCGGGCTTTGCGCCGGTGATCCCACCTGGTTTTTGCGCCCATTTTTTGTTCCCCGGTCTCTTACTGGTTGCCATTTTAAATGGCAATGATGACCCCTCCATGCGCCGGACTAGGCGCTCCACTATGAAATTTGAAGAACTCAATTTGGCTCCTGCCATCTTAAAAGCCATCCAAGAACAAGGCTACGAAACCCCCACGCCTGTTCAAGAACAAGCCATCCCAATTGTCCTCACCGGTCAAGACTTGCTCGCAGGTGCTCAAACAGGAACCGGCAAAACCGCCGCATTCACCCTGCCCATGCTGCACAAATTGACCATGTCTCGCAGCACGCCCAATAAGTTTGGCGTCTACGGCATACGCGCCTTGGTGCTCACCCCGACCCGGGAATTGGCCGCCCAGGTTGAAGAGTCCGTCAGGACCTATGGCAAATATTTGCAATTGAGCTCTACTGTGATTTTTGGGGGCGTGGGCATGAAGCCCCAGATCGATCGACTCAAAGGGGGGGTGGACATTTTGGTGGCCACACCGGGTCGTTTGCTTGACCTGCAGCAACAAGGCTATGTGGATCTGGGCACCATTCAAATGCTGATCCTTGACGAAGCCGACCGCATGCTCGACATGGGATTTATCCACGATGTCAAGAAAATCTTGGCTCTGATCCCTGCAGAAAAGCAAAGCCTCTTGTTTTCAGCCACCTTCAGCCAAGAGATCAAAGACTTGGCCCAAAACCTGCTGAAAAGTCCCCAAAGTATCCAAGTCACGCCCCCGAACACGACGGTGCAACGCATCAAGCAGCTCGCCCATCCTGTAGGTCGTGGCAAGAAAAAAGCCTTGCTCGCACACATCATTCAAACCCACAACTGGAGCCAAGTTCTGGTGTTCACCCGCACCAAATTTGGTGCCAATTCGGTGGCCGAGTACTTGAACAAACAAGGCATCAGCGCCATGCCACTGCATGGCAACAAAAGCCAATCGGCCAGAACCCAAGCGCTTGAAGGCTTCAAAAGCGGTGACGTGCGTGCTTTGGTCGCCACCGACATTGCCGCTCGCGGCATCGACATCGATGAGTTGCCCCATGTGGTGAATTACGAAATTCCCAACGTCTCAGAAGATTATGTCCACAGGATTGGTCGCACCGGGCGTGCCGGCTCCGACGGCGAAGCCGTGAGCTTGGTCTCCTTGGACGAAGAAGGTTTCATGCGCGACATTGAACACTTCACCCACCAAACCATTGAGGTCCAAGTGGTCGAAGGCTTTGGCCCGGAACCCGACGAGAGAGCAGAACCCATTGCCATGGGTCGCCAAACGATTTGGGGCGGTATTGGGCGCGCGCCCTCCAGAGATGTCATGGCTGCGGCGGCCAAAGCAGCTCGCTTTGAGATGATGGAGCGCATCAAAGACAAAAAGCTCGCCAGCCCCAACAAGGCGCGTCCCTCACAAAACAATGGCCCGACCAGGAACTCCAGACCCTCTAGACCCAATGGAGACGTCAACCGTGAACGCGTCTTTGACCCAAACCAGCCCGCCAGCCCCTACGCTCGCGGCCCTCACCCTGGCTCTCGCGACGCAGCCCACCCCAACCCAAGACCGAGCGGTCCGGGTCGTGGCGGCCCCCCCAGGGGCGGCAATGATTCACGCGCGGGCTTCAAACCCCGTGGTCCTGGGCGGCCAGGCCCATCACAACCACGTGAAGGCGCCCATGACGCCAACCATGTGCCCCACGCGCCTCGCGCGCACATGATGGACGAGGATTACCAACCCCGCGAAAACGCCCATTTGGGCACCCACAATGGGGTGAATGCCTTCGGACACAAGAATCAAAACAAGGGAACGAGTACACCCGACCCCACTCGCACGAGCGTGGACCTCATGAGTGAGAGACGCGGTGGCGGCGGCAATCGACCCAGAGGCCCCAAGCCTGCAGGCGGTGGTTTTGGCGGCAAACGCAGCGGTGGCGGTGGCGGAAGCCGCGGTGGCTTTGGCCGCTAAAAAAACCAGGCCGCATCCCTCAAGCGAGCACGCCCCCGATCAGACCGTGGGCTTGAACTGACTTTCTAGTCTTGGCGTCTTATCCACTTGAGCGAGTGTGCTCTTGTCGGATTGATCAAGCCCATCAAGGCCAAGGGGTGAGCAAGGGCCTGCCTTCAAAATGGGCGTGCAAATTGGCCAGCAACAACTCGCCCATCGCCATGCGCGACTCTTGGGTGGAGGCCGAAATGTGGGGGGTCAGTAGCACATTTTGTAGACTCTTGAATTCTGGGGCCACTCTGGGTTCCTCAGGAAAAACATCCAGGGCTGCGCCCCCAATTCTTTTGGACTGAAGCGTCTTGATCAAGGCCGCTTGGTCAAGCCATGAGGCATGCCCCACATTGATCAAATAGCCCTTGGAGCCCAAGGCTTCCAACACCGCTTGATTGATCAAGGGCCCGTGGGGAGCAGGAGAGGTTTTACAAACCACTAAAAAATCCACCTCGTGAGCCAAGTCAACAATCGATTTGACGAATGGCAAATGGCAAGCAGCGTCGCTTGCCATGTCGTGGTAGCTCACTTTCAAATTAAAACCTGCGGCTCTTTGGGCCAATTCAGCCCCCAAGGCGCCGTAACCCACCAAGCCCAGGCGCAAACCACTGAACGTTTTGGTCAAAGGAAACTCACCCTCAACCCAGTCGAGATTGCGCACAAAACGGTCTGCTTGCGTGATTTTGCGCGATGCGCTGATCATCAAACCAAAGGCCAAATCGGCGGCATCTTGGGGTGAATGCTCAGGCGTGTAGGTGACTTTGATGCCGCGAGAATTGGCCGCCTTGACGTCAATTTTGTCGAGCTTGGTGCCCATGATCGTGATGATCTCGACCTTGGGGTAAGTGGCAAGAAGCTTGGCATCGATCTTGGCCTCGTCGCTGCCGACCATGGCGCGCACACGTCCAAAGGCAGTTGGGTCGTTGATGTGGTGGTTGTCGTGCAATTCATACAGGGCTTGCAGGCCATTCATCACAAAATTGGGCAGTGCCGTCATCAGCAATACATCAATATGCGCGTTTGTGTTTGCGTCGGTCTCAGACATGTTGTCATCCTTCATAAAAAGTAAACTCGCACCCTGGGTCAAGCGAGTCTAATCGCAAACAAGACTTGCCATCAAGGGGTCTGTGTTTTATGGCCACAAGATGATGCCGGACAAGACAACGATTGTTGTGCCTTGGTGCGTGACACGACGCTGGGCAAAGACCGCTAAAATTCAAACTCCTGAATCTCAAGCCATGATTGAAAGCCTATATGTTGATCTTGCACACCATGCTGCGCGTTGGCCATTTGCAGCGCTCCATTGACTTTTACACCCACGTGATGGGCATGACCTTGCTCAGAACCACTGAGCGCGCCGAGCAAGGATACAGCTTGGCTTTTCTCGGCTACGGCAGCAACCCCGATCAAGCCGAACTCGAGTTGACCCACAACCATGGTGTGGAGCACTATGAAATCGGAACCGCCTATGGGCACATTGCGGTGGGGGTGCCCGATGTTTACGGCACTTGCGAAAAAATTCGCGCAGCCAATGGCACCATCACCCGAGAGCCCGGCCCGGTCAAAGGAGGAGACAGCATCATTGCCTTTGTCACCGACCCCGATGGATACAAGATCGAATTGGTGCAAAAGCAATTTTTGTCCCCGAGCTGAAACCTTGCAGGCTGATTAAAAAATTCAGCGGCCTCTAACCTCACGTACAGAACTGTCCACGCACGTGGATTCATTGATTCAAAGGAGCGGTCTTGAACCCCAAAACACTCTCGGACATGCGAAAAAGCTATGAGCTCGCCGAGCTTGATGACGCCCATCTCAAGAACACGCCCCGAGCTTTTTTTGAGCAGTGGCTTGACGAGGCCTTGAAGGCAAAAATCCCCGAGCCCACCGCCATGACCTTGGCCACGGTAGACAGCCATTTGAGACCGAGCACGCGCATCGTGCTGCTCAAAGGCTTGGAGAGCGAGGGGCTGATCTTTTACACCAATTACCAAAGTCGGAAAGGCCAAGAATTGGCCGGCAACCCCCATGCAGCATTGCAGTTTCATTGGGTTGAGTTGGAGCGTACTGTGCGAATTGAGGGCTTGATTGAAAAAACCAGCGAGGCCATGAGCGACGAGTATTTTCACTCCCGCCCCAGAGGCTCACAAATTGGTGCTTGGGCCAGTCCTCAAAGCCAAGTGCTCCAAAGTCGAGAGCTTCTTCACGCGGAGGTCAGTCGACTCGAGCGCCTCTATGCCAACCAAACGATTCCCCGCCCAGAGCACTGGGGCGGCTACCGATTGATTCCCAGCGTGTGGGAGTTTTGGCAAGGGCGCCCCAGTCGTTTGCACGACCGAGTGCGGTATCAAAAAAGCATCAACTCGGCACCAACAGCATGGACCATCGAGCGCTTAGGGCCGTAAAAAGATCTGGGCATTAAGGCTTGAGCCGAGCAGCAAAGGTCTTGCTGAATTTCGCCACTTTGGGGGCAACCACGTAGGCGCAATAGCCCTGATTGGGGTGGTTGAGAAAATAGTCTTGGTGATAATCTTCCGCCTGAGTAAAGTTCTTGAGCGGCAAAACCTCGGTGGTGATGGGCGAGTCATAGGCTTTTTCAGTCTTGAGATCGGACAACACTTTGTCGATCACCACACGATCAGCCTCGTCTTCAAAATAAATGCCACTGCGGTATTGGGTGCCCTCATCATTGCCTTGACGGTTCAAGGTGGTGGGATCATGGATGACAAAAAAGACTTGCAGCACCTCCTCCAAGCTGATGACGCCGCTGTCGTAACGCAATCGGACCACCTCCACATGGCCAGTCTGGCCGGTACAGACCGCCTCGTAACTGGGGTTTGGCGTGTGGCCATTGCAGTACCCCGACACGACATCTTGCACACCTTGAAGTCGATCAAACACCGCTTCAACACACCAAAAGCAGCCGCCCCCTAGGGTAATGGACTTGATCGACATCGAGGTGCACTCCAGTTTAAATCATCAGCTCGCAGCAGTGCGATGGGTTGTCATGCCAAAAAACCTTCAATCAACAAAATGGGCTAAAAACCTTTGGTAAAAGCCAATGTCAAACTCGGCTTGCCGGCAGAGCGCAAACCATAGGCATCGGTCTGAAAATAGCCCTTTTTGGAGGTCAAGTAGTAATTGGCTGAAACAACAGCGTTGTCACCAAAGTCCTTGCCAACGCTCAATTTGTAATCGCTCACCGATGGCGTGAGGGGCTGAGAGCCAAGTTCCGTGGCTTGGTAGAACTGAACTTGCTTGTAGTTCTTCAAATTGAGCACGCCCATATGCGCACCAAAGAGCAAACCGCCAAGCTCTTGCGAGTAGCCCAAGTCCACATAGGTTGTTCCTTTGGTGGACATGGGCGCGTTCAATAGAGTGGCCATTTTGAAATAATCTGACGTGGCCATGTTCACCTTCAAGGAAAGTGGTCCATTGCTCAATCCCACATAAACCTCGGTATTGCTCACGGCTGTGTTGCTGTAGATCGGGTTGAGACTCGCCAAGGTGCCACTTCTGGGATAACCGTAATAAATCGCGCCGACATCATAAGCCGTCCCAAAGAGACTGCTCCAGGCACCCTTGAAGCCACCGTAGAAATCCATCTCTAGCGAGCCCCCGTTGTACAAATCTTGGGCCACATTGGAATTCCAATTGCCCAAATACACACCGTTGCGGTGCTCCCAATCCAGGCCTCCTTGCATGGCTGGACCGTAATTGGTTTGGGTAAACCCGCGGAAGCGGTAATCACTCGCGATGGACATGTTGCCCGTGACTTTGGATTCGGGCTCCTCTTGGGCCATGGCCGCTTGGATTGCACCACCGAGTATCAGCCCACACAAAGCGATCTTGATGGAGCCCAAAGAATTTGAATTGATTGTTTTTTTCATGGGTCAACCCTTGATGTGTTTGATCGGAGTCAATGTATTGCTCAATTTTAATGGAAACACGATCACAGGGATGGCTTGGCGCCTTCTTTTACCGGGTTTGGACTTCAAACAACGTATGATTCTGTCACAGTAACGCCGTCATTGACATCAAGACGAATACTTAATTACTTATTTTTTGGCATTGCGCTTGAACACGACGTGCAGGCCCAGGAACAACCTAGACACGGCGCGCGAACAAGCGTTACCGGGCATTGACTCGAAAGGACTCGAAAGGACTCGAAAGGACTCGAAAGGGCTCGAATTGACTTCGGGGGGGGGGAG
>TBL_comb47_HYPODRAFT_10002662_pt1 | contig 21840 bp, 19 predicted proteins | sample TroBogypolimnion_40_FD_10682 | JGI IMG/M metagenome (IMG submission 10682) | reverse complement strand
AGCTTGTCGCGCATGGTGCGCTCGCCGCGGCCGGCGGAATAGGTCTTGAGCCAGCGCATGGCCAGGGACTGGCGGCGGCTCTGGGGAACCTCCACGGGGACCTGGTAGGTGGCGCCGCCCACGCGGCGGGATTTGACTTCCACCGAAGGCTTGATGTTGTTGATGGCTTTCTGGAAGGCCTCGATGGCCTCCTCGCCGGACTTCTTGGCCACGATCTCAAGTGCTCCGTAGAGGATGCGCTCGGCGGTGGACTTCTTGCCGCGCTCCATCAGCACGTTGATGAACTTGGTGATGGTCACGCTGTTGTAGACGGGATCCGGAAGAATTTCGCGCTTGGTCGGGCTTGAACGACGGCTCATGTTCTACCTCACTTCTTCTTCGCGGCGACGGCACCGGCCTTGGGCCGTTTCGCGCCGTACTTGGAGCGGGACTGGTTGCGACCGGCAACGCCGGTAGCGTCAAGGGTGCCGCGGACCACGTGGTAGCGCACGCCCGGGAGATCCTTCACGCGGCCGCCGCGGATGAGCACGATGCTGTGCTCCTGCAGGTTGTGACCGACCCCGGGAATGTAGGTGGTGCACTCGATGCCGTTGGTGAGCCGCACCCGGGCCACCTTGCGCAGCGCCGAGTTGGGCTTCTTGGGGGTGGTGGTGAACACGCGGGTGCAGACGCCGCGCTTCTGGGGGCAGGCGTCGAGCGCGGGGCTCTTCGTCTTGTTGATGAACGTGCTCCGCCCTTGGCGGATGAGCTGATTGATGGTTGGCACACCATCCTCCATAGTTTGGGTCCGCCATGGGGCGAACCGGCGCCCAAGAGGTCATGCATCACGGTGGAGATGACATCGAGCGAAGGTATTCCACGGGCCCATAGGATCCGGGAATCTTAAATATTAGCAAAAAGCGGGGGATTGTCCACCGCGAATTGCATCTTTCATTTGGCTGGTTTCTCGGTATCCCCTGCGGGGATACGCGAGACCTACTGATTCTTGGTCGAATGGCAGGCGCAGCCTCCCGCGCAGCCGGCGGCGGGGGCCGGAGCGGCGGCCGGGGCGGCGGCCCCTTCGGTCTTGGCGGCCTTGCCGGGAGTCCCCTTGCCGTAGCCCTGGGCCATCCAGCCGCCCCCGGAAAGGGTGAAGGAGGTCAGCGACACTTCCCGGTGCATGGCCTGGGCCGCACCGCACTTGGGGCAGTCGTGGTCCTTGGGGGCATCGAACCCTTCCAGCTTCTCTTCCTGTTCGTCACAGGACTCGCAACGGTATTCGTATAACGGCATGGCAACCTCTTGTGTCCGCTACGGCATGGCCGCAAATTAGTAGTTTACCCCAGGATGCCCATGACGCCACTCGATCGCTATTTCACCGACGCCCGGGCCTTCCTCCAGGCCCACCCCCACCGGCCGGCCACCCTGTGCTTCACCAACGGCTGCTTCGATCTGCTCCACCCGGGCCACGTCCAGTATCTCGAGGACGTGAAGGCCATGGGCGACTTCCTGGTGGTGGGCCTGAACAGCGACGCCAGCGTGGCCCGGATCAAGGGGCCCAGCCGGCCGCTCCAGGACGAGACGGCCCGGGCCATGATCCTCTGCGGCCTGCGCAGCGTGGACGCGGTGGTCCGGTTCGACCAGGACACCCCGCTGGAGCTGATCGCGGCGCTCCAGCCGGACATCCTGGCCAAGGGCGGCGACTACACGGCGGAGACCGTGGTGGGCCGGGACGTGGTGGAGGCCCGGGGCGGCCGGGTGGTGCTGGTCCCGTTCCTGCCCGGGCACAGCACCTCGGCCATCGTCGAGCGGATCCGGCGGGGCGCCGGCGTCACTTGCGGACCGCGTTGATCATCACCGCCAGCGGGGTGAGGGCGGCCAGGTTCTCCTGCCAGGTCACCTCCCGCCGGATGCGCTGAGGCACCAGCACCGCGTCCCCGGGTTCGACCTCCTTCCCCTTCACCCAGGTGTCCACGATCCGGCCGTCGGCCTTGAGCAGACGGATGTGGGCGGTGTCGGCGTTGCGGGTGGTGCCGCCGGCCAGGCCGAGGATGTCCTTGACCTTCATGCCGCGGTTGACTTTGAAGGAGGCGAAGGGGCTGGCGGTCTCGCCCACCACGAACGCAACCTCGGTCTTGTGCGGGATGATGACCTCATCGCCGTCCTGGAGCTCCACCTCCGCGGAAGGGTCTCCGGCCAGGATCCCGGGCAGATTCACCACCATGCGGTTCAGGGCGCCCTCGGTCAGGCCGTGCAGCAGCGGGTTGGTCATCAGCGCCCCGGTGAGGGGCATCCGCTTGGTCTCGCTCAGGCGGCCCAGGATGTCGTTGATCCGGTTCGAGGTCGGGTCCGCCACCTCGCCGCCGGTGAGGATGTTGATGCGCTTCTTCTCGGGATCCGCTCCGCCCAGGGGCCGGAGGAAGATCCCGCCGCTGAGCATGGCCTCCGACGTCAGCCCTCCGGCCCGCTTGATGATCTCCCTCAGGCTGGTCTTGGGGCTGTCCAGCTCGTAGACGCCGGGCCGGACCACCTGGCCGCTCAAGGTGATCGTCCGGTGCAGGTGGAAGTCGGGCTTCTCGTAGATGGAGAGCAGGTCGAAGGGCTCCAGCCGCGGATTGACCTGGTCGTCCCGGAGGTCCACCGGGCTGGAGCCCACCCCGGAAACCAGGCGGGTCAGGTCCAGGCGCTTCACCTCGGCGGTCCTGCCCTCCCGGATGTGGGCCAGCTCGGCGACGTACCCGTCCGAGCTCTTGAGCGGCACCCCGGCCCGGAACAGCAGGTCGGAGGCCCGCATGCCCTCGATGTATTCGAACTGGCCGGGCCGGGTCACCGGTCCCATGACGGTGAGGGTCAGGGGCAGGCGGAGGTCGCCGATCCGGTAGAGTTCGATGCGGTCCCGGTTCTCCAGCGGCAGGTTGTGGGCCGCGTCCCCGTTCATGGCCTTGGCCAGGCTGAAGGACATGAACCGCTTGGAGCCGTCCGGCCCGGTCCGCACCAGTTCCCCGCGCTCCAGGTAGGTATCGGGCAGCACCGCGGAGAGGCTCTTGAGCAGATCGCCCACCCGCTGGCCCTCCTTCCGGGCGAACTCGCCCTGGACCCGGGCCCAGCCGCCGATGGAGACCGCGCCTTCGTCGTATTCCCGCATGGGCAGCGCGGTCAGGACATCGCCCCGCTGCAGGGCGCACCCGGCCATGGGGTCCCCCGCCGGCACATCCTGGACGGACAGCGCGCCGGCGGCGTTCATCCGCCGCAGGGTCACGGACCCGGAGAAGGCGTTCAAGGCGAAGCCTCCGGCGAAACCGAGGGCATCCTTCACGGTTTCGCCCGGCAGCATCTCGAACTGCATCGACGGGGCCTTGCCCTCGTGCAGCCACCGGCTCAGCCAGACCGGCTTGCCGGCGAACTCGTCGGTGTGGATCTGGCTCTCGTCCTGGATCCGCAGATCGCCCCGGCTCTTGGACCTGAGCGTCTGCAGGTGGCGGTGGAGGATGTCCAGGCGTTCCTCCAGCTCGGTGCGCTCGGTGGGGGTCAGGGACGCGCCGGCGCTGTCCGCTCCGGGCATGGCCTCGAGCATCGCCAGGTCCTGTCTGGACCCGCCCCTGGTCCGGGTCCGGCCCTGGGCGTCATAGGCCGGGGCCGGAGCCTGGGCCGCATCCGCCGGCGGCCCGCCGTCGGCCGTCCTGGTCTCGTCCTTGTCGGGCGGCAGGCCCAGCCGGGTCTGCGCCTGCCTGATGAGGCGCTTGACCCGGCGCTCCTCATCGGTCTCCTTGGTCGCCTCCGGGTCCAGCCTGGGCGCGACCACGGTGGCAACCACCCGGGTGAAGCCCCCCTCCAGCTGCACCTGGTTGCGGACCAGGGGCACGAACAGGGTGTCGCCGGTCTGGAACCCGAAGTTGATGTTGCCGAGGCCTTCCGCCCGCAGGGGATAGAGGTCAACGGAATGGACCAGGCGGCCGCCGCGCATGACCCGGATTTCGCGGAAGCTCCCCACCGCGGTGGGCCCCCCCGCCAGGCTGAGGACATTGATGATGCTGCTGAGGCTGGGGACGAGGAAGGAGCCGGGCTTGTAGACTTCGCCCAGCACGAACACCCGGACTTCGCGCAGCTTGGTGACCGCCAGGTCCACGGTGGACCGGGAGTAGATCCGGGCGACCTTGTCCTGGACCGCCAGCCGGGCCCGGCCGAGGGTCAGCCCCGCCACCGCCAGGGTGCCCACCTTGGGGATGACGATGCCGCCCCGGCCGTCGACCTCCAGCGGGGCCTGGAAGGTGGCGCTGCCGAAGACGTTCATCTGCAGGCGGTCCCCCACCCCCAGGACATAGTCCTCGGCGATCCCCCCTTCCGTCGGGTTGAGACCGTACTGGCGGGCCTCGAACAGATCCGCGGCGAACCGGAGCGGCCCCTTCTCCCGGGCCTTGGCCTGGCGGATCTCCCGTTCGAACCTTTCGTACTGGGACGGCTGCGGGAGCGGGTTGTCCATGGAGCCCGGCTTGGGATACGCGCCGTCGGCGGGCGTCCCCGAGGTCCCGTCCGGCGGCTGGGGCGGAGCGGAGTCCAGGTTCAGGCCCGCCGCCCGGGCCTGCTGGACGCCTTCGAGGAGGGCGGCCGGATCCTGGGCCTGGACCTGCAGGGCGACCAGGGCCGCGATCCACATCCGAGCGTTACAGCGCATTTGTTTTCTCCATTATTAATTATTGTTCAAAATAGTCCTGCGGCAAGTCAAGAAATTGAGTCCGTACCTGGTGATTTCCAATATTTGTTATTGTTGTTTTATTTAAATAATAACTTTCGCTGCGGCCTCGGCGCCCATCCCGCCGGCGCCATTGCGGCGGACTTTCCCGGTAGACTGGCCCTTTGGGAGGTTCCGGCATGGCGACCGCCATCGTTTGCGCTTACTCGCCGGTCGGGCGCGAGGCCCTGGCCGGGCTGCTGGACGCGGGGATCGAGGTGCTCGCCCTCTATACCTACCCCCAGGGCGCCGACGAGTCCTGGTTCGTCCCCCCGGCGGTCCTGGCCAGGGAGCGGGGCATCCCCGTGGCCATGGAGCCGTCGTTCAACGCGGACCACGTCTACGAGGCCATCGCCGGGCTCCGCCCGGATTTCCTCTTCAGCTTCTATTTCCGCGAGATGATCCAGGCCCGGTTCCTGGAGCTGCCCCGGCTGGGCGCCTACAACCTCCATGGCTCCATGCTCCCCCGCTACCGGGGCCGCGCGCCCATCAACTGGGTGCTCCTGCGGGGCGAGACCGAGACCGGCATCACCCTCCACGCCATGACCCCCAAGCCGGACGACGGCGACATCCTGGGCCAGGCCGCCCTGCCCATCGCCTGGGACGAGACGGCCCTGAGCCTGACCCTGCGCTGCGCCGAGGCGGGCCGCGGCCTGGTCCGCGAAGTGGCGCCCAGGCTGGCGGACGGCTCCGCGGTCCGGGTGTCCCAGCGGACCCTGGGACCCTCCACCTACTTCGGCGGCCGGAAGCCGGAGGACGGGCGGCTGGACCTGGCGGGTTCCGCCCGGGACGGGTTCAACCTCATCCGGGCGGTGGCGGACCCCTGGCCCAACGCCTTCGTCGCCGCCCCCGGGGGCGCGGCCAAGGTGGCCTGGGCCCTGCCCACGGCGGCGCCGTGCCCTCCCGGCCGGTTCCGGGAGACCCCGGAAGGGGTCCTGCTCGGCTTCAAGGACGCCGCCCTGCGGATCCACGCCTTGCGCCTGGGCGAAGTCCGCAGCGAGCGTCCCACGGACCACGCCCGCTGGTTCCGGGAACTGGGGCTGCCCGAGGCGCACTCCTAGGGGAACACCCTCACGGAGGCCAGCGTGCACAGGCCGACGCCCCATCTCCTGCTTGCCGTCGCCCTCCTGGCCCCGGCCCCCCGGTACGTCACGGTCCCGGTGAAGACCGCCCGGGAGGCCAGGGCCATCGCCGAGCGCAACACCGGCGGCATCGCCGTCAGCGCCCGCTGCGTTCCGCTGAACGGGGCCACCGGGGGCTGGGAGGTGGACGTCCACATGCCCCGGGAGGAGCGGGGCTGGCGCTGCATCGTGGACAACGACACCCACCGGGTCTTCACCAAGACCCGGATCCCCAACCCCAGGCCGCCGAAGGCCCGGCGCTGAGTTTGAGAAGGGCAAGCTTTCCAGTTCGTGGCTTTCTTCCCGATCTCTCGTACACTCCTAAGGTACGGCACCTGCCGCGAGGAGGCCTCCATGGGGCTTATGGACTGGGGCAAAGCTCAATTCATCGAGATCATCGAGTGGCTGGATGATTCCAACGACACCCTGGCCTGGCGCTTCCCGGTGCGCAACCAGGAGATCAAGAACGGCGCCCAGCTGGTGGTGAGGGAGAGCCAGGAAGCCACCTTCGTCCACGAGGGGCAGTTCGCCGACACCTTCGGCCCCGGCACCCACACCCTCTCCACCCGGAACATGCCGATCATGGCCGATCTGAGGGGCTGGAAGTACGGCTTCGAAAGCCCCTTCAAGTCCGAGGTCTACTTCACCAGCACCCGGCTCTGCAACGATCTCGGCTGGGGCACCCCGAACCCCATCATGATGCGCGACGCGGACTTCGGGATGCTGCGCATCCGCGCCTTCGGCATCTACTCCATCCGGGTCCAGGATTCCAAGAAGTTCCTGAAGGAGCTGGTGGGCACCAACGGCCTCTACACCAAGGACGACATCACCGAGCAGCTGCGCAAGAGCCTCATGAGCCGGTTCACCGACACCCTCGGCGAGGCCCGGATCCCCGCCCTGGACCTGGCCGCCCACTACGACGAGCTCTCGGACCTGCTCCGGAAGAAGATGGACCCGGAGTTCCAGACCATGGGCCTGGAGTGTTCCAAGCTCTTCATCGAGAACATCAGCCTGCCGGAAGAAGTGGAAGCCATGATGGACAAGCGCACCTCCGTGGGCATGATGGCCCCGGTCATGGGCGCCTACACCCAGATGCAGGTGGCGGACTCGGTGCCCCTGGCCGCCCAGAACAGCGGGGGCCTGGCGGGCATGGGCATGGGCCTGGGCGCCGGCATGGGCATGGGCAGCATGATGGGCCAGCAGATGGGCGGCGCCATGGGGCAGATGGCCCAGGCCCCCTACCCCCAGGGCAACGCCGCGCCGGCCGCGCCGGCCCCCGCCAAGGGCCTCAAGGAGGAGCTCACCGAGCTCAAGGACCTGTTCGACAGCCAGCTCATCACCCAGGCCGAGTTCGACAAGCAGCGCTCCGCCGTGATGGCGCGGCACGGGATGGTGTAGCTCCGGCGCGCCGAAGGGTCTGCGGCGCATCGAACGCAGTATGATTGATCACGTCTGCGTTCAGTGCGAGGCACAACCTTCAGGTTTTTCAGGGTGGTTACATGAGCTTGCTAGTCGTTGGAAGTGTTGCGTTCGATGACCTGGAGACGCCCTCGGGGCGGCGGGTCAATATCCTCGGGGGGTCGGCCAGCTACTTTTCCCTCGCCGCCAGCCGGCTGCACCCGGTCCAGGTGGTGGCCGTGGTGGGAGAGGATTTCGGACCCGACCAGTACCGGGTCTTCCAGGACCGGCCCATCGACCTCGCCGGACTGATCCGGAAGCCCGGGCAGTCCTTCCACTGGAAGGGCGAGTACGGGCAGGACCTCAACGAGGCCACCACCCTGGACACCCAGCTCAACGTGTTCGCGGACTTCCACCCCGACCTTCCCGCCCCGTACCGCCAGGCGTCCTGCCTGTTCCTGGGCAACATCGACCCCGTCCTCCAGCTGGACGTGGTGCGGCAGATGACCGCGCGCCCCCGCTGGATAGCCCTGGACACCATGAACTTCTGGATCAACGGGGCCCGGGAGGCCCTGCTCCGGGTGCTCAAGGAAGTGGACATCCTCCTGATCAACGAGGCCGAGGCCCGGAGCCTCACCGGCGAACGGAACCTGGCCAGGATCTACGAAAAGATCCAGCTCCTGGGCCCCCGGATCCTGGTGGTGAAACGGGGCGAGTACGGCGTGGCCCTCTTCTCCCCCCAGGGCCGTTTCCTGTCCCCGGCCTTCCTCCTGGACGCGGTGGTGGACCCCACCGGCGCGGGCGACACCTTCGCCGGCGGGTTCATGGGCTACCTGGCCTCCGCGCCCGACAGCGACCTGGAGACCCTCAAGCGCGCCGCCCTGATGGGCACGGTCATGGCCAGCTTCACCGTGGAGCAGTTCGGCACCGCCGGCCTGGAAACCCTCACCGACAACGCCCTGCACGGCCGGATCGACGCCATGCACGACCTCATCCACGTCGCCGCGAGGTAGACGGGTACGGGTCCCCCCGGGGCGCCCGTCCATCGCGCCGGGTTCCCTGGCTCCGCGCCTGCGGCGCTCCGGCCAGGGCCCCGACGCCGGGGCGGCCCACCGTGGATGCTGCGGTTTGACGGTACAGGGTCCCATGACTCCGGCGTCGCGCGGCACCCATGCCGCCATCCCGTTTCCTGAGAAGCTGGCTGATCCGCAGGATCGGACAGTTCTCAGGAAACGACTCTGACGCGAGTCTGGAACACGCAGGCCTCCCCTACCCCCAGACGCGCTTCCCCTCCACCCAGGTGCCGAGCACCTGGCCGGGGAGGGTCCAGCCCTTGAAGGGGGTGTTGTAGGACTTGCTCTGGATGAAGGTGCGGTCCACGTTGATCCTGGCGTCCAGGTCCACCAGGATGAAGTCCGCCGGGGATCCGGGCTTCAGGGTGCCCAGGCCCTGGCGGTCCAGGTGGAAGGTCCGGGCCGGGCCGGCGCTGAGCAGTTCGATGGCCCGGGCCAGGCTGATCACCTTCCGGTTGACCAGCAGTTCCAGGGTGAGCGGCAGGGCGGTCTCCAGCCCGATGACCCCGAAGGCGGCGCTCACCAGCTCGCATTCCTTGTCGTCCCAGCCGTGGGGCGCGTGGTCGGTGGCGATGGCGTCCACCGTGCCGTCGGCCAGGGCCTCCAGCACCGCGTCCAGATCGGCCTGGCTGCGCAGGGGCGGGTTCATCTTGAAATCCGAATCGAACCGGTTCAGCTCCTTGTCGGTGAGGGCGAAGTGGTGGGGCGTGACCTCGCAGGTCACCCGCAGTCCGCGCGCCTTGGCCTCGCGCACCATCCGGAACGACCCCTTGGTGCTCAGGTGGGCCAGGTGCAGGTGGCCGCCGGTGTGCTCCGCCAGGACGATGTCCCGGGCCACCATGGCCTCCTCGGCGGCGGCGGGGATGCCCAGGCAGCCCAGGGCCGAGCTGACGCTGCCCTCGTTCATGTAGCCCTTGGCCACCAGGTTGCAGTCCTCCTCGTGGGCCACGATGGGCACGTCCAGCCAGGAGGTGTATTCCAGGGCCCGGCGCATGATCGCGGCGTTCATCACCGGCAGCCCGTCGTCGCTGAAGGCGACGCAGCCCGCGGCCTTGAGCGTGCCGTATTCCGCCAGCTCCTCGCCCGCCGCGCCCTTGGTGACGGCGCCCAGGGGGAAGTACCTGCAGAGGCCGGTCTTGCGGGCGCGGGCCAGCATCATCTCGGTGATGGCCACCGAATCGTTCACCGGCTTGGTGTTGGCCATGGCGCAGACCGAGCTGAAGCCGCCGGCCACGGCGGCCCGGGAGCCGGTCTCGATCGTCTCCTTCCCGGTCTGGCCGGGCTCGCGGAAATGCACATGGAGATCGATGAGCCCGGGGCAGAGCAGCTTGCCGCCCGCGTCCAGCACCTCGGCGCCGGCCGCCCGGGGGTCGGCCCCGGCCAGCTCGCCGAAGGCCGCCACGCGGCCGTCGACCACCAGCAGGGAGCCGGGACCATCGCAGGTCTGGGCGGGATCCAACAGCCGGGCATTATTCACAAGCAGGGACATGCACACCTCGCAGCATGACCCCATGTTACCTGATCTATCCGTGGGCGTGCCCATGGTGGTCGTCGGTCTCGTGTTCGTGGACGAACCGGTGGCTGTGCTCACCGGCCATCAGCCGGGTCTCGAAATGGACCGTCATGTGGCGCACCCGGAACTTGTCGGCGAGCACCCGCTCGATATCCGCCATGAGCGGACGGGTGTCCTCCAGGCGCTCCACCTCCACCTGCACGTGGGCCGTGCAGACCACCAGGTGGCTGCAGAGCCGCCAGCTGCGGATGTCCTCCACCCCCGAGACCCCCGGCAGCAGCATGAGCTCGCGCCGGGCCTCGGCGTGGTCGAAGGCGGCCCGGTGCATGAGGATCCCGGTGGCGTCCGCCGCCAGGCCGTAGGCGCCGCGCACGATGAAGGCCACGATGACCAGGGCCACCAGGGGGTCCAGGAAGCGCCAGCCGGCATAGCGGATGACCAGGGTGCTGGCCAGCAGGGCCAGGCTCGCCAGGGAATCGTAGAAGGCGTGGAGGTAGGCGCTCTTGAGGCTGGCGTCCCGCTCCAGTTCGCCCGGCTCCCGGGGGCGCAGGGTCAGGGTCGCGGTGAGGTTGAGGGCCAGCCCCAGGCAGCAGAAGCCCAGCACCCAGCCGGTCTGGATGGCCGGGGGGGCCTTGAGCCGCCGGACGGCCTCCACCACGATGCCCGCGGCCAGCGCCAGCAGCATGACCGCCCCGAACAGCGTGTTGAACACCTCCAGGCGGTGCCAGCCGTAGGCGAACCTGTCGCAGGGCTCCCGCCGGTTGGCCACCATGAGGCTGGTGAGGCTGAGCAGGTTGGCGATCAGATCGTTGAAGTTCTCAAGGCTGTCGGAGATGAGCCCGAGCGAACCGGTCCACATGCCCCCGAGCCCCTGGATCACCGCGCTGGCCCCGAACACAGCCGCGCTCCAGGCCAGGCGGGCCGGAGTGCCCAGCCCGGGACCGGGATGGCCATGGTCGTGGTGGTGGTGGTGGTGGGCGGCGTCCGGCGTGTCGCGGTGATGGGCCATGATTGATCCTGGAGCTCCTTGCATGATGCCCGCAATCCCTTGGATGCGGGCCGGACTCCAGCGTCCCCCGATGCCTATTCGATTTCCGCGAGCTCCACCAGGTCATCGTCCTCTTCGGCGAAATCCCCCTCCTCCAGAAGGATGTGCTTGACCTTCCCGGATTCCGGCGCGCTCACGAAAAAAGGCGTGTGGGTGGCATCGGTGCCCTCGAGGAGCATCAACGTCTCATCCTCTTCCACCTCCTGCCCTGGAGCGACCAGAACATCCACTACGTACCCCGGCCACTCTGCCCGGATGATCATGCCGCCCTCCATTGGTCTTGGTGGAAAGTATGGTAAAGCCAGCCTTCGCGCAAGGTTGTTTGCAACATTTTGTATTATTTCTGAATGACTATTTTTTGGGCAGCATCTCCAATCAGATCAGATATCTGCCTTGTGCAAACTCTTTTTTCCATGTGTTATGATGACCATGCCGATCCGTCTCGCTCCCGTCGGCAGCGACCTCTGCAGGAAGCCCACCTCCCCCCATCCATGCCGGCGGAGGGTTTCATGGAGGGATCGCCATCAGGGAGCCCCATTGGGACTGAGGTCCCAGGAGAATCCATGAACACCCTCACCTTCACCCCCACCACCGTCAGCGTCGATCTGGGCGGAACCCCGATCAGCATCGAGACCGGACGCATCGCGAAACAGGCCAACGGCTCCGTCGTCGTCCGCCAGGGCGGCACCATGGTCCTCGTGGCCGTGTGCCGGGCCGAACCCCGGGAAGGCATCGACTTCTTCCCCCTCACCGTGGACTACCGCGAACCGGTCTTCTCCGCCGGCAAGATCCCCGGCGGCTGGTTCAAGCGTGAAGGCAAGCAGACCACCAAGGAGACCCTCACCTCCCGCCTGATCGACCGCCCCCTGCGCCCCCTGTTCGAGGAAGGCTACAACGGCGACACCATGATCACCGTCCAGGTCATCAGCTTCGACGGCGAGCATCAGCCCGACACCCTGGGCATGGTCGGGGCCTCGGCCGCGCTCATCATCTCCGAGATCCCCTTCCACAATCCCGTCGGCGGCGTCCGGGTCGGGCGCGTGGGCGGCCAGTTCGTGGTCAACCCCACCGTCTCCCAGCGCCCCGAAAGCGACCTGGACCTGCTGGTGGCCGGCACCGACGAAGCCCTGGTGATGGTCGAGTGCGGCGCCCTGGAGTTCCAGGAAGCCGACATGGTCAAGGCCCTGGAGTTCGGCCACGCCGCCATCAAGACCCTGGTCAAGCTCCAGCGGGAGCTCCAGGCCAAGGTCGGCAAGACCAAGATCGTCCCCGCCAAGCCCGAGCGCAACGCGGACGTCTACAAGCAGGTCGCCGCCAAGTACGCCGAGAAGCTGCTGGCCGCCCTCACCATGAAGGTCAAGATCGAGAGCTACCAGACCATCGACGCCCTGAAGAAGGAAGTGGTCGCGGACCTCGCCGCCGACAAGCCGGAACTGAAGAAGGACGTGGTCGAAAGCTTCGACCTGCTGAAGGAGACCATCTTCCGCAACGCCATCCTCAAGCAGGGCGCCCGGCTCGACGGCCGCAAGTTCGACCAGATCCGCCCCCTGAACATCGAGGTGGGCGTGCTGCCCGCCGCCCACGGCTCCTGCCTGTTCACCCGCGGCGAGACCCAGGCCCTGGTCACCGCCACCCTGGGCACCGCCGAGAACATCCAGACCATCGACGGCATCGAGGACGAGGTCAAGAAGAGCTTCTACCTGCACTACAACTTCCCCGGCTACTCGGTGGGCGAGTGCAAGCCCAACCGCGGCCCCGGCCGGCGCGAGATCGGCCACGGCATGCTGGCTGAGCGCTCCATCGCGCCCATGCTGCCCGGCAAGGAGGAGAATCCCTACACCCTGCGGATCGTCTCCGAGATCACCGAAAGCAACGGCTCCAGCTCCATGGCCACCATCTGCGGCGGCACCCTGGCGCTCATGGACGCCGGCATCAAGATGAAGGCCCCCGTGGCCGGCGTGGCCATGGGCCTCGTCAGCGACGGCGACAAGTTCGTGGTGCTGACCGACATCGCCGGCCAGGAAGACCACTACGGCGACATGGACTTCAAGGTCGCCGGCACCACCGCGGGCATCACCGCCCTGCAGATGGACATCAAGATCGGCGGCATCACCACCGAGATCCTGACCAAGGCCCTGGACCAGGCCAAGAAGGGCCGGCTCGAGCTGCTCGCCGCCATGGGCGACATCCTCGCCGCCCCCCGCGGCGACATCGCCGGCAACGCCCCCCAGATGCACACCATCCAGCTGCCCAAGGAAAAGATCCGCGACGTCATCGGCAAGGGCGGCGCGACCATCCGCAACATCATCGACGTCAGCGGCTGCTCGGTGAACATCGACGACAGCGGTTCCTGCCAGGTGGCCGGCGCCAACCAGGAGAAGCTGCAGGTGGCCCTCAAGATGATCGCCGACCTGATCCAGACCGCCGAGGTGGGCCAGACCTACCTGGGCCGGGTGGCCAAGGTGGTCGAGTTCGGGGCGTTCGTCACCATCATGCCCGGATGCGACGGCCTGCTGCACGTCTCCGAGATGGCCCCGCACCGGGTCAAGAACCCCGCCGACGAGGTGAGCGAAGGCCAGGAGATCATGGTCAAGTGCATCGCGGTCGACGCCAACGGCAAGATCAAGCTCAGCCGCAAGGCCCTCATGGCCGCGGAACCCAACCAGCTGTAGGACCGGAAACCCGGGTCTGAACAGCGGGCCCGGCGCCGGGAAGTTTCCGGCGCCGGGCCCGAGGTCCGTTTACAGGCACCTGCGATTCCCGCCCGGCGGAACCTCCCCTGGTTCGCCGGGCTCGCCGCGTACGGCGATGGAAGCCGGGAACGGCGGACGATCGACCCGGCATGAGAATTTTCCGGTGTTACGAAATAAATACATTATTATTTAATTGGCTTGATCAGGGACCATGTTGAGGACCGCCAGACCAATGGATAGCCTTATCTATTTATTATTATTGCCTTAAATGGAACAACGCGGACGACCACGCCATGCCCCAGGCATAGAAGGTATATGTATTAAATATTAAAATAGTCAACCCAAGGATCGGACCGGACAGGCCATCCGCGTCGCCGCCACAAGGAGCCAGATGACCAAACCCGACCTGCTGCTGGTGACTTCCCGCCTGCCCTATCCCCCGCTCGCCGGAGACCGGCTCCGAAGCCTCCACCTCATCCAGCGCCTTTCCCGCCATGCCCATATCCACCTCCTCAGCCTGGACGAGCAGGCTCCGGACGCCGCGGCCCGGGAATGGCTGGCGACCTATACCGCCACCTCCCGGGTGTTCCCGCACAGCCGGTTCCGCGCAGGGCTCCAGACGCTGGCGGGCCTGGCCGGAAGCCGGCCGCTCCAGGTCAGCTACTTCCGGAACGGGGGCCTGCGGCGGGAAGTGGAGCGGCTGGCGCCGACCATGGACCTGTCCCTGGCCTTCCTGGAGCGCACCGCCGCCTACCTCCTGCCCCTTCCGGGCCCCAAGATCATCGATTTCACGGATTCCATCGCCCAGAGCTACCGCAATTCCCTCGCCCGGACCCGCTCGGTCAAGTGGCGCGCGCTCTACCAGGTGGAGATCCGCCGGCTGGCGGGCTTCGAGGCCGAATGCGTGGACCGCTTCGACCGGTCCATCTTCGTGAACCAGCGAGAGCTCGCCACCTTCGGCCGCCCGGACCGGACCCGCTGGATCCCCAACGGGGTGAACGCGGCCCTGTTCGACCGGCCCATCCTGCCGCCCAGCGAGCGCGCCGTCGCCTTCCTCGGCACGATGAACTACCAGCCCAATGTGGACGCAGTGGTCTACTTCTGCGCCAAGGTGCTTCCGCTGCTGGGAAAGGACGTCAGGTTCTACATCGTGGGCAATGCCCCGAACCGCGCAGTCCGGTCCCTGGCGGAAACCCATCCCAACGTGGTGGTGACCGGGTTCCTGGAGGATCCGTTCACCGTCGTCTCCCGGTGCGCCGCCCTGGTGGCGCCCATGCAGACCGGCGGCGGGATCCAGAACAAGATCCTGGAGGCCATGGCCATGGGCCAGGCGGTGATCACCACCGGCCACGGCGCCCTGCCCATCGTCGGGGCCGTGGACGGGTCCGAGCTGCTCGTGGCCGACCAGCCCGAAGCCATCGCGGAGCGGACCCGCGCCGTCCTGGACCGGCCCGGGGAGCACATGGAGCTGAGGCGGAGCGCCCGGGCCTTCGTCCAGGCCCATTTCACCTGGGACATCTTCGAACAGCGCTATCTCGAGGAGCTCCAGGCCCTGCTCGCTCCCGCCGGTTCCCCGTTCCAGCGCCTGCGGCAGGCGCGATGAGCCTGGAACCGGCGGCGGAACCGAAGGCCGCCCCCGGGGCCCGGCTGCGCCTGGCCACCCAGGCGGCCAACGCCCTGTTCCGGGCCACCCCGCTGGTCTTCAAGTATCTGTTCTCGCTGGCGGTGATCCGCTGCTACAGCCTGGAGTTCGTGGGCGCCTACAACCTCATCACCGGGGCCTGCGCGCTGCTGGTCTACCTGGCCGGCATGGAGTTCTACTATTACGCCAACCGCGCCACCTGCCGGCTGGCTCCGGAGGAGCGGGGAAGACTCCTGGTCTCGCAGTTCGCCATGTATGCGGTCACCCACCTCGCCATCGCCCTCCCGGTGTTCCTGTTCTTCCAGCTCCGGTTCCGGATCGGGCTCCTGGTGGTCGGCGTCCTGGTCGGCCAGCATTTCAACCTGGAGCTGTACCGGGTCCTCTGCAGCCTCAAACGGCCCCTGACCGGTTCGCTGGTCGCTTCCCTGGGCACCGGCTACTGGTGCATCCCCCTGCTGGCGGCCATGGCCATGGGCCATCCGCCCACACTCCAGGTCATCCTGCTGACCTCGCTCTGCTTCTTCCTCGGCTCCGTCGCCATCGGCCTGGGGGTGGTGCACCGGGAAGTGAACCTGCTGCGGCCGGGGCTGCGCATCGATCGCACCGCCCTCCGGAGCGGGCTCATGGTGTCGCTGCCCATCCTCGTGAGCACCATGGCCTACCGGGGGTCGGAGCTGCTGGGCCGGTTCTGGCTGGCCGGACGGGTGGCGCTCGCCGCCTCGGGCATGTTCTCCTCGGTCCAGATCCTCGCCAGCACCACCCTGGTCCTGGTGGAAAGCAGCGTCAGCGTCATCGCGCTGCCCTTCCTGGTCGAGTCCCGGCAGGCCGATCTGGGCCGCTACCTGGAGCTGCGCAGGCGGGTCCGGCTCCAGTTCCTCGTCCTGACCTCGGTCTTCGCGGCGGCCTCGGTCGCCCTGTTCAAACCGGCCATGAGGATCATGGGCGCCGCCCACCTGGACGGCCAGCTGGGGCTGTTCGCCGTGATGGGCCTCGCCTATGCCTTCCTGGCCATCGCCAGTTTCTATTCCCTGGAACTCTATGCCGCGAACCGCGACCGGCAGGTCATCTCGGTCAATCTGGCCGCCTCGGTGGTCAACGCCGGGCTCTCCTACCTGTTCATCAACCACCTGCGGCTGGGCATCCGGGGGGCCGCGCTCAGCATCGCGGCCTGGGCCTTCATCCAGCTGCTCGCCAAGGGCATCCTGGCCCGCCGCGCCCTCGCGGCGGACCTGCGCCGGGCCCCCCTCCCCCGATAGGACACGAACCCCATGAACCCCAGTATCGCCTTCATCGCCAACTCCGGGATGACCCCCCTGTTCCGGGCCCTGGACTGCGCGCTGGCCGAAGACAGCCACCGGTGCGTCTGGATCTCCACCAACCCCATGCGGACCGGCCGGCTGCGGGCCGAGGGCGTCCCCGACGGAAGCCTGCTGGTGCTTTCCCGGAAAGACGCCCGGACGCCGCCCGCGGATGAAGACCAGGCCCTGGGCCTGTTCGGCCGCTGCCAGGCGGACTACGGCATCAGCATGGCCGACCTGGTCTATGCCGACCGGATCCTGCGCACCCTGCCCCCGGCCCAGGCCCGGCGCTACCTCCTCAACGTTGCGCTCAAGATAAATGATTTCATCATCAACAATAACGTGAAGCTCATGTACTCGGAATGCACCTGGGCCCATGAGATCATCGCCGCCATGCTCTGCCGGCTCCATGGCGGAAGACAATTCCTGGCCTGCACGGTCCGGGTGCCGAGCGAGCGGTTCGCCTTCTTCGAAGGGCCCCAGGTTTCGGATTTCGAACGGGTGGCCGAGCCGGCGGAGGCCGCCGGCTTCCTGGACCAGGCCAGGACCTGCCGGCTCGATATCACCGAGCGCAAGGTCCGTCCCAACTTCTGGCACTGGTGGAGCCAGGCGCCCACCGTGAACCTGGCGATGCTGCGGAAGTACGGATCGAAGCTGAAGGAGTTCGTCCTGTACGCACCGGTGGATCCGACCTGCAAGTCCCTGTCCCATTACCTGGCGCACGAACAGGCCCATCTCCGGCCCTGGCGGCACCTGGCGGCGCGGATCCGGCGGGTCTTCGAGCATGCCGTCCCCGGCGAGCGGTTCGTCCTGATGACCTTGCACAAGGAGCCCGAAGCCTCCATCGACCTCGAGGGCGCCCCCTTCTTCACCGACCAGATCGCCATCGCCAAGACCCTCAGCCGGATCATCCCCACCGGATGGTTCCTGTACGTCAAGGAGCATGCCCTGGCCCAGGGGGACCGCCCGGTGGCCCAGCTGGCGTCCCTCAAGAGCCTCTTCAACGTCAGGCTGATCGATCCCATGGACAACATCCATTCCCTCATCGAGCGGGCCGAGGTGGTGGTCTCGATCTCGGGGACGGTCTGCCTGGAGGCCGGGGTCTACGGCAAGAAGGCGATCGTGATGTCCCCCCAGTTCTACCGGCACCTGCCGACCGTGCACCATGCCCGGGACCTGTCCGAGCTGCGCGCCTGGCTGCAGGCGGGCCCCATGCCCGCCGACCCCGGGCGGGAGGCGAAGATCGACGCATTCCTCGCCGAGGTCATCGCCAACTCCTACCCCGGGGTCTTCAGCGACGCCGAAGCCGTCGCGGTGGTGATGTCCCCCGAAAACCTGGCCCTCTGCCGGCACGCCTTCCGGGATCTGACCCGCCGCGTGTTCCCGCCCCCGGAACCCTGACATGTTCTGGCTGCTTCTGCTCGGGATCCTGACCCTGCCCTACAACAACTTCCCGATCGTCGGCGAAGGCGCCCTGAAGCCCTTGTCCGCTCTGTTCTTCGTTCCGCTGGCCGTGCTGGCCCTGGGCTTCTCCCTGCACCGGAAGCTCAGGGCGGCCCCCTGTGACCGCTGGCTGTACCGGTTCCTGGGCTGGATGGTCCTGTGTTCCCTGGCCGCCTTCATCGCCGCGCCGCCGCTCGCCGCCAAGCCCCTGGTGTCCCAGACGGGACGGGCCGTCCAGTTCTTCCTGTTCGCCGCCGTCTCCGTGGCCGCCTATTTCGCGGGCCGGATCACGCCCCTGTTCATCGACTCCGGCAAGGCCCCCAGGCTGCTGCTGCTGGCCTTCCTGCCGTCCATCCTGGCCGGGATCCATCAGGTCGTCAGCCATCAGGACGCCCTCGCCGTGGCCATCCGGAGCCTGTTCGCCTCCACCCGGTTCGGGGTCGGCTACGACCGCATGCCGATGCTGTCCATGGAGCCCTCCCAGGCCGGGGTCGACCTGGCGTGCGTGGTCATCCCGCTGGCCTTGTACCTGGCCTACGGGAGCAGGCGCCTGGCCCGGGTCGCCATGGCGGCCGTGACCGCCGTCTGCCTCTGGTTGCTGATCGCCACGGGTAGCGTGAACGGGATGGCCGGCCTGGCCGCCCTCGCCGTCCTGGTCGCCCTCGACTCCTGGGGCGCTTCCAGTCCCCGGACCCGGAAGCTGCTGGCGGCCGCGGGCCTGGTCGCGCTGGGTTTCGGCTGCTACGGGCTCCGCTCCGCCCTCTCCTTCGTGCCCGGCCAGGCGGCGGAATCCGGCACCCCGGGCATCCGGCTCCTCACCCTCTTCCAGGAATTCCAGAACGCCGATCCCGGCTCCAAGATCGAAGAATCCGCCGCCACCAGGGCCCTCACCGCGGCGGCGGCGCTGCAGATCGGCCTGGGCCATCCCGTCCTCGGCATCGGCCCCCGCAATTTCGGCTACTACTACCGCGAGCATGTGCCGCCGGTGTACTACCGCGACGGTCTCATCAGGGACTACGTCGATCCGGCTTCGGCCCGGTTCGGCGATGTGAAGAGCGGCCATCTGGAGATCCTGGCTTCGGCCGGTTTCCCCGGCCTGCTCCTCTGGGCGTGCTTCGCCTTCTCCCTGCTGAGGAAACGGACCGCTTCCCGCGACCAGCCCATCGCCCACCGCTGCGTCCGGATGATCACGATGATGTTCATGGCGATGGGCGTGACATCCACTTTGATCGGCTATCCCCTGTTCTGGTACGCGGCGGGACTCACCGCCTGCCAGGAATGAAAGGCCGGACCCGCCCATGAGAATGACCCGATCCACGATCCTGATGCTGACGGCGCTGGCCGTCCTCGGCGCCGCCGGGTTTTCCCGCGGCACCCCGGAGCCCCTGAAGGAGGTCTACCGGCAGTACCGGATGTGGCGGGGAGCCCGGGAATGGCGCGGGGTGCTCCGGGCCGGGCTGCCGCCCCTCCCGGGCCCGGCCCTGGCCATGGAGGATTTCGTCGCCCACGCGGGCGGGCGGGTCGACGGGATGCGCTTCACCAACAGCGTGGAGGCCCTGGACCATGCCTACCGGGAGGGCTTCCGCACCTTCGAGACGGACTTCCAGTGGACCTCGGACCATGAGATCGCCTGCATCCACGACTGGCTGGGAACCTACGCCGAGATGTACGGCCCGGGCCCGGTCCCGGACCTCGAGCACTTCGCCCGGAGCCGGGTCATGAACCGGCTCACCCCGCTGACCGAAGCGCGCCTGGTCGCGTGGCTCGGGGCCCACCCGGGCGCCCGCATCATCACGGACGTCAAGGACCGGAACCTGGAGATGCTGGCCCGCCTGCGCCGGACCGTCCCCGATGCCGCCGTCCGGCTGATCCCCCAGGCCTACACCATGGCCGAGGCCGCGGCCATCCGGCGCATGGGCTACCTGGACATCATCCTGACCCTGTAAGTCACGCTGTACGACGACCGGACGGTCAAGGCGTTCACCCAGGCGTTCCGGCCCTGCGCCATCACGATCCCCAGGGAGCGGGCGGTCAAGGGCACCCTGGCCGCGGCCCTGGCCCCCACCGGCGTGCAGATGTACACCCATACCGTGAATTCCGAGGCCGAACGGGAGCAGCTGAGGAAGCTGGGCATCCAGGGCATCTACACCGACGACCTGACGCCCCGTCAGAACAGGCCCGCGACCAGCGAGTGAACGGAGGCCAGTTCGATCTGCCCTTCGCCCTGCTGGACCAGGGCGACCCGGCGGAAGCCCTCCCCCTCCTTGCGGAACACCAGCAGGGGCACCACGTCCCGGGCCGTGGGGCAGGAACGGTAGCCGTCCCCGGCCACGTGGGCGGGATGGTCGCCGTAGAGCACGAAGACGGTGTCCGGCACCCTCCAGCCGGTGATGAATTCCTCGAGCGCGGTGTCGGTGTAGCGGATCACGTTGAAGTAGTTGACCACGTCCCCGCTGCCGGGGAAGACGTGGGAATCGACCAGGTTGAACGGGGAGTGGGAGGACAGGGTGATGGCCATGGCGGCGAACGGCCCGGTCTGGGCATCGGCCCAGCGGGAGACGTAGCGGAACAGGTCCCGGTCGGTGGCCCCCCACCGGGTGCTTTCGGTGCAGGGGATATCCTTCAGGGCATGGAAGGCGTGGATGCCCATGCTGCCCACCGCCTCCTCCCGGCTCCAGAAGCTGGCCCGGTTGCCGTGGAACAGGTCCAGCACGGCCCCCTTGGCGGCCAGGAGCCGCGGCAGGGCCCGGCTGTAGTCGACGCCCGCGGCCCGGTAGGCCGGGAGGTCGAGCACCGGCCGGTAGCCCGAAAGCACCTGGAAATCCGATCCGGAGCTGCCGGACACGCTGCTGTAGTTGGGGAAGGCCGGGATGGGCCCGACCTCGGCCGCCAGCCCGTGCAGGAAGGGCACCACCCACCGGGCCCCCACCTTCCAGTCCAGCACGTTCCAGTCCAGGCTCTCCACCTGGAGGATGACCACGTGCCGGGCCCGCTCGGCGCTGGCGAGCCGGGGGATGGGGCGCCGGCCGGCGTCCTCCTCCAGGCGCGCCGCCGCCTGGGCGTCCCCGCCCCGCCAGGTCCGCAGGGTATCGTAGCCGATGGTGGCCAGCAGCCCGTAGTTGCGCACGTTGACGTTGACGCCTTCGAACAGGTAGTTCCGGCCGAACGGATTGAGCCAGGCGGCCAGGGCGGTGAGGCAGCACCAGGCGCCCAGCAGGACCGGGCCGACCCAGGCCCGGAACCGCAGGGCCGGGCCGGCCGCGGCCAGGGCGCCGGCCCCGGCCGCCAGGAGGCCGGCCATGGCCCAGGGCACGAACGGGACCATCGCCCGGAGCACATGGGCATCCTTCACCTCGCCCGAGTTGAAGAGCAGGCTCGCCAGCCGCGGGACCGCCTGGAACGCCAGCCCGTGGCCGGCCATGACCAGCAGCAGCGGCGCGAGCAGCGCGTAGGCCCAGGCCACCCCCCGCCTGCCCCCGAGCCGGCCGGCCAGCCCGAACAGCCCGGCGAAGCCCGTCAGGGTGGTGGCGAAGGTGAAGGCCCGGGCCCGCAGGGTGGCCCCGGCCACATCGGGGATGTAGTGGAAATACAGCAGCAGACCGGGCAGGCCGAGGAAGGCCAGCCAGCACCAGGAGGTCCAGGGCCGCGGGCCCCGGGCGCCGGTCAAAGCCCCAGTCCGTTGAACGCCGCGATCACCGCATCCTGGTCCGCCTCGGTGAGGGTGGTCGAGCAGGGCAGGGACAGCCCCTCCCGGGCGATCGCCTCGGCGGCCGCGCCGCTGCCGAGGATCCGGCAGTCCCGGAACGGTGGCATCAGGTGCAGGGGCGTCCACAGCGGGCGGGTCTGGACCCCGGCGGCCTCCAGCTGGCGCAGCGGCAGTTCCCAGCCGCCGGCCAGGCGCAG
>TBL_comb47_HYPODRAFT_10002661_pt1 | contig 21846 bp, 16 predicted proteins | sample TroBogypolimnion_40_FD_10682 | JGI IMG/M metagenome (IMG submission 10682) | reverse complement strand
TCATCTTGTCCGCCCGCGCCAGCGCATTGCTGTCGCCCGTCAATTGCGCGAGATAGTTCAATTTGCTCAGGCAGTTGTTGCCGCCATAATCGAAATCATAACCGCCGGATCCGGTGCCAGACTGCTCCAGCCCCAGTCCTTTGGGACTCGTTAAATAAGCACCCGCCAGATGGCTGCCAGCTTGGGCGGGCAGCAGGCCGCAGCCCTGATAGGCATAGACCAGGGCATTGCTGGAGCTGATGGCCGAATTGGCGTTCAGCGCCCGCGCCGCTTCATTGCACGTCCACATTGCCGACAGTTCCGCCATATATTGGTTCGGTGCCGTGCCGTTGCCAGACGGACTGCTGACGTATCGCACCTCGTTGGAAAACAGGTTGGCCCACGCCACGCCGCGAACCGTATCTTGGATGCCTGTATTGTTCGCATCCATTTTATTCGTCAGCATTCCGTTCGCCGTCAGGTTGCTTTGCACCAGCAAAAACGCCTCGCCCAATGCCCACGTCCCGTAGCCTTCCAAATGAGCGCCAAAGATTCCCCGGTTCGGCCCACCGTTCCAGCCGTCGCCATCGTTGCCGCCGCCCAGTCCGCCATCGGAGCCTTGTGCCCGGCACATATAATCCAGCATTGCCGTGATGCGATCCAGAATGTTGGTGCTGTGATAATACTTCGACCAGGAAGTCGTATAGGCCCGTGCATACGCTTCAATCGCGTTCATGGGAGAGCTGTTGCCCGTGCCGGTGGAATTGGCGATGAGATCCAGCCAGTTCGTCGTTCCGCTGACCGCGTTGGTGGCGATGCTACCATTGGGCATCGCGCCATAAAGTGCCGCCGGCACCACCCCGTTGTTCATCAATCCCTGCCAGACCGAACCGTAAAGCTGCCGGTTTGTCGCCACACCCACCACGGCGTCAAGAGCCGCTTGCAAATTCGTCAGCGCCGACACCGGGTTCAACGCCGTCGGCGGAATGCGCGCAACGCCCGGCCCCTGCGTCTCGCCCACCGGCGTGAAAAAAGGATTCGTGGACGTGTAGGCACCATAAACCCCCGGCGAATTGACGAGCAGCATGGCTTCGCCAGCGGAATAATATTCCGGATCACCGCTGGCACCGATCGCCAGTGTCGCACTGGTTTTGCCCGAGGTGATCGCCTTCGGCAGCAGCCACGTCACATAATAATATTTGTTCATCAGGCCGGCGTCTTGATTGAAGATTAATTCGGGGATCGAACCGCTGCCGTAAACGCCCAACCGCACGCCGTTGGTGTAAACATAAAAGGTCGCCAAAGCGGTGTCCGAGCCCCAGAACTTCACCGTCAGATAATTCGTCTGCACCGGGTCACACGCCAGCGTGAAGGTCAGCAGCCCCGCCGGCGGATAATTGCCGTTGGCCAGCGGCACGGTGCCGGCGGGGGTCGGCAGAATATAGCGGAACGAATCGCCCGTTGTGGGATTGGTCAGCGGCAGACTGACATTGTTTGAGCCAAAGCCATTGGCATTTTCCGAAGCCGTGTTGCCAAAAATGACCTGGTCCAGCACCTGCGCGTGCAACGGCACTGCCAGCCCGGCGGCCAACGTCAACAACGCGCCTGCCAGCCATCGGGAAACAGCTCTTGAAATCATGTTTTTTTCGAAATGAAAACGGATTTTTGTGATCGCGGATAGAATACAGCATTGATGCCAGACGGCTACCTACTCAATTGAGTAGGTAGTTCTACCCGCAGCGTCCTTTAAGATGGTGGCACCCCATGAAAGTTAAACTTTTTCTTCTGACGCTGACCGCCGCTTTGGCCATCAACACTGGCCTGACGGCCGATGTGCCCACCATAAACACTAACAAGGCGGACATCGTCTGCCTGGGGGACAGCATCACGCATCGGGGTTATCCGGAAATTTTGGGCAAGCAATTGGGCTTAAAAGTCGTCAACGCCGGCGTGCCGGGCAATTCCTCCTCCGCCGGCCTGAAACGGATGCAGAAAGACGTGGCGAGTCACGAGCCGGACATCGTGGTCATTTTCTTTGGCACCAATGACGGACGCGTGGATGCGCCCAAGGTTCATGTGTCCGTGGCGCAATATGCGGGGAACTTGAACCTGATGGTGGACGCGTGCGAAAAAATCCACGCGCGCGTGGTGCTGTGCACTCTGCCGCCGGTAAATGAAACAGCCTATTTTACAAAGCATCCCAAAGCGCCATACGACGAGGCTGGCGGCCTGGAAAAATTATGGAGCGAATACCGCACCTCGGCGGTAAAGGTCGCGGCGGATCGCCATTTGCCGCTCGTGGACTTGAATCATGAACTGCTCAATGAACCCAAATGGCTCGGCCCCGATGGCGTTCACCCCACGCTGGCGGGCAATGAAATCATCGCACGACTGGTGGAAAAAGCGGTCGAGCCGCTGACAAAGAAATTTTGAAAACTTTGGCTGCATTTTGAGCAACCCCAGGTCTTCAAAACAATAATTTCATTTTGCCGGCCGCAATGGAACGGCCAGCAGGGTGTAATAGTTATCCACGAGAAAGCCTTCGTAACCCATCGGGGTGCCGTCCCACATCCGCCAGTCCTTCGATTTGTGGTTGGCACCACGACCTTCAAATCCGCCCAGGTCATATTCTTTGAGCATGGGAAATAAAATCGCATCAGCTTCCGCAGCACGTCCGAGATCATAGAGCGCTGCCAATGTAAAATAGGCGAAGCAACCGGTGGCTCCGCCGTTTTCGTATTTCTGAAAACCGTCGGCGTTATCCTCGCGAATGCCACCTCCATGATGGCCGTCCGGATCGCGATGCACATAATCCTTCAAGGCGACCGTAATCAGGTTGCCTGGCAGACCCATGTGAAATTGCGTGTAGCCGACTGCCTTCATCTTGGCCATAAGCACATCCATGATGGCGTTGGCCTTGTCGGGCGGAACCAGTCCGTAGTGAATTGCGATGCCGTTCACCCATAGAAAATAGTAGTCATGCAGCTCGCCATCGGCACTGCGCCAACCGCCGAGGGCGCCCGTGGCGGGATTGTAAAAAGTTTTGAAATAGGCCGCGTGCAATTTTCCGGCGGAGGCGCGATAGCGGCTGGCGTCCTCCGTTTTGCCGAGATGCCGCGCCATGTTCTCTATGCCGCCGAGCGCGCGGTAGGCGAGGGCATTGGCATAAGCGTCTTCGTGACCGAAGCCGATCGTGTCCCACCAGTTTGACGGCCGCACCTTCACCGGTCCGTTGGACCAGATGCCAGAGTTCCCGCTGACGGGATACTCGATCAGGCCGTTGCCGTCCCTGTCTGTCACCAGCATCTTGTCGGCCCAATTCTTGATGCCGGAATAATTTGCGGCCAGCCAGTCATCACTATTCCCTCCACGCACACACGCATCGGCGGCGATGAGCAGCGATGGCAACGTGTCCGAGGTTGACAATTCAAGGTTCTTGGGCTTCAGACCGTAGGCTCCCGACCCGCCCAGTATGGTGTCCAATGTTTGCCGGATAAGATCCAGCGCCGTCAATCCATCAGCCAGCGGCGGTGTTTTCGCGGCAATGTCGGCGTATTCGTAATAGCATAACGCGCACGACGAACTGCCGCTGTTGTTGGCCAACAATCGCCGGCTGGGATTGAGTTGAATCGTGTTGAGCCAGTTGCGGCGAAAGCTGTCGAACCGATGATCGCCCGCGATGCCGGGCAGATCGGGATAAATCGCCGTGGCTTCGAGCGAGTATTCGATGCGCGGCGTTGTTGCCGTCGCGGCGGGAAACACCACCGTCACATCGCCGCGAACTTTCGCGGTGTAACCGAGCGCCAGATTTCTTGAGCCGGTGGCAGTGATCCGCAGCGAGCCTTGTCCCGGCAAATGCAGCAACGCGGGCAAACGCACTTTGTTGTCCTGCTTCAAAATTCCCAGCAGCGTGATGTGACATTGGCTGGTGTCGAATGTGAAGGCAAACGGTTCCGGCGCGGCGGCCTGGCTCCATTGCGAAATCAGAATTAACCGATGATCGCTGACCTCAATGCTCCACGGCGCGGGCGCGTCCGCCGGCTGGCCGGCACGGCGGTAGGCGACGTTTTTTCCAGCCGCCGTCGCCGAAATGGTGGCGACAAAATTTGCATTCGTCGCGGCGGGCAGACGCATGGCATTGGCTCCGCGTTTGCCCAAACCAAGGCCGTCAACATTGAGCAAATCAAGTCCTGGCGCGTGCGCGGACATCTGCACTTCAATACTCGGCGAAACAAAATAAAATTCATCGGACGAGTTGGTTGCGGCAGCCAACACGGCTGTGGCGCCGGCAAACGCAACCGCCATCACCATGAAACGGCGACTCGCCATGAACAAGGCCGCCCAAGGAGTTTGCGTGTCCATAAATAAGATTTATCCAAAAATTATTTAGCGTCCGCAGCGATCAATTCTTCGCAAGTGGCGTTGAAGAATTTCACGCACTGCGCGATTTCCGGCTGGGAATTCTCCCAGTGATATTCGTATTCCACGCAGAAGGCGCCGTGGAAATGCTGCCGCTTCAATTCCGCCATCAGCGCCTTGGTCTGGCCGATGCCGGTGCCCCACGGCACGTCGTGCGCCTTGGGACCCATTTCATTGAGATCTTTGAAGTGAAGACAAAGGATGTGGCCGTCCAGTTTTTTCAAGCACTCCACCGGATCCAGACCGGAACGCATCCAATGGCCGACATCGGCGCACGCGCCCATCAACGGCGTGCGGCCTTGGATGGCGACGAGGACGGCTTCGGGATTCCAATAAATCGAATGGCCTTTGGGATGGTCGTGGATGGCCACCTTGATGTTGTATTCCTTGCAAAGTTTTTCAACGATGTCGAGCGCGTTGGTGGGCGGCTCGGCCACGAGCGTATCAATGCCGAATTTCTTCGCGAACTGAAAAACCTTCCGGCATTTCGCCTCGTCCGGCGGCAGTTGCACCACGCCCATGTTGACGAATTTCGGTTGGATGCCCGCCGCTTTCAATTTGTCCAGCAGCGCCTGCTGATCTTTTTCCGAAATGCCCATCGTCGGGACGCTGTTGGTGCCGACGAGATTTACCGAGCCAGAAATGCTCATGTAATGCATGCCCATCGCGGCGGTCTTGGCAATCGCGTCGTCAATGGAGAATTTCCGGAACGTGTAGGAATGCACGGCGAGTTGCCAACCCAGTTGGTCGGCAGCGCTGGGCGCGACGGGAGTTTGTGCCTCGCTGCCAACGGCGAACAAAGCGGCGACCGCCAGTAATAAGATTTTTTCCATTTTGTTGTAATTCAAACGGTGGGTTCCCAGCCAGGTTCATAATTGCGCCGCCACAATTTCATGGCGTCGCTGTCTTTCAAAATATGGCCGTTCGTCGGATCGCAATGCAGCTCGCGGCCGACGCGCCACGCGATGTTGCCCAGATGCAGCAGCGCCACGCTTTTGTGGCCTTCCTCGGCGGGACAATTCGGCGTTGTGCTGCTGCGGACAGAATCAATGAAGTTCGCAAAATGCAGCCGGTCAAGACCGAGGCCGGAGGCGCTCACGGTATTGGTCGGATCCGCCACTTCGTTGCCGTCGGCTTGTTTGACGATATTTTTCTTGCTGTCGAAAATCGTGTAGGCATTGCCGTTCAACAACGCCGTGCCGCTCGTGCCGTAGATCAAAACGCCGCGCTGCAATTTCTCCACCGGAAAATCGTTGCAGCTCCGGCCTTCCCAACTCATCGTTTTACCCTCGGCAAAATCCCACGCGATGGTCTGCGTGTCCGGCGTTTCCCAATCGTCCTGAAATTGGTAGCGTCCGCCATTGGACGAAACGCGCGTCGCCCAGTTCACGCCGAGCGCCCAGCGGCAGACATCCACTTCGTGCGCGCCGTTGTTGAGCGCCTCGCCCGTGCCCCAATGCCAGCGCCAGTGCCAGTTGTAGTGAACCAAATTATCCACATATTCGCGGCGCGGTGCCGGCCCCTGCCACAAATCATAATCCAACCAATCGGGAACCGGCGCGGGCTTGCCGTGACCGATGGTGGCGCGGTTGTTGCAATACCAAGCCCGGCCCAAATAGGTTTTGCCGATCAAGCCGTCATGGATTTCCCCGATGATGGCGCGCAGGTTGGGAAACGAGCGGCGTTGCGCGCCCATTTGCAGCACGCGCTGGTATTTATTCACCGCCTGCACCAGCAGTTCGCCCTCGTGCGGATTGTGGCTGCACGGTTTCTCGACGTAAACGTGCTTGCCCGCCGCCAGCGCGAGAATGGCCATCGGCGTGTGCCAATGGTCGGGCGTGGCAATTGTCACCACATCCACCGCCGGGTCGGCCAGCATTTTGCGAAAATCACCCAGACCTTGCGGCGCGGAATTTTGTTTCTTGGCGGCCGCCTTGACACCTTTTTCCACCGCGCGTTTATCCACGTCGCAGATGTAACTGATTTTGACGCCCGGCAGTTTGGTGAGACAGTCAATATGCGCCAGCCCCCGGGAATTCGTGCCGATGACAGCCACCGCGATGGTATCATCCGCGCCGATTTTTCGCGCGGGCGTCACTTTCGGCAGGGAGCTGCCGCGCGCGAACGGACTAAAATAACCCGCCATGCCCAGGCCAATGCCCGCCGCGCCGGCCTGTTTCAGAAAACTCCGCCGGTCTATCTCCGAATTTTTTGAACTTGTGGTGAATGGATTCAATTGTTTTTGGTGTCGTGTCTAACTGATTAAATTTCGCAAATAGATTTCAGGCGATTTCACTGTGGAAGCTGCATCCTCACGATTTTCCAATTTCGGGAATGATGCCCATCTCGATAAAACGCGTCGATGATGTGCATGCCACTTTATTTGCCTAATTCCGCATTTGGGCGACCATTTCTTCCGTTTGTCCCCAGGCTGAAGGATTCGGCCCCATCACGAATTCCAACGTGCCGCCGGCCAAAATATCTCCGTGCCGGATAAAAGTTTTGTTAAGCGGCTGGCCGTTGAGCGTGACGGACTGAATGTAAATATTTTTTTCCGAAACATTCTTGCCAACAATGGTGAATGTTTTTCCACCGGGCATTTTAAAGCCAATCTGCCCGACGCGCGAGCCGTGCAAAAAATAAATGTCCTGCCCGGCGATGGGAAAAATTCCCGCGTCCAGAAATACATACAAGGACGCCATCGCGCCGGAATCATCATCGCCGGGGCAGCCGCCTTCATCATAGAGCGAACGCAGTTTGTCCGCCCAAAATGAAGCGAGGTCGGGACGCCCCGCCGCGTCGAACCACCAGAGCGTCATGAACGAAGGCTCGTTGCTGAAATCAATCAGGTTATTTTCCAGCGCGAAGGTCAGCCGTTCGATGAAGCGTTTCCGGCCGCCCATCGCCGCCACCATCCCCGGCACATCCTGCGGAATGCCGTAGGAATAAATCCAGCAGGTGCCTTCGTAAAAATCCGTGTTGTAACCTTCGCGCGCCAGCGTGGCGGAAAAACTGCCGTCTTGGTGACGCGAACGGACAAAACCAGTGAAGCCGCCGTCTGCCAAAGTGGCATCCCAGACGTTGGTCCAATTGCCGGCGCGCTGGAGATAGCGCAGATAATCATTGGTTTTGCCCAGTCCTTTGGCGACTTGCGCGACGCAATAATCGTTGTAGGCAAAGGCGATGGTGCCGGAGCCGGATTTCATCCGTTTGCGGTCGGGATATTTGTCTTCGATGGAAACATAGCCGTGTGCGCGGTAATTTTCCGTGCGTGCGGTTTCGGCGTCGGACTGAAGCATCTGATACGCCTCGTCCCAATTGATGCCAGGGATTTTTTTTGCATAGGCGTCGGCGACAATGTTGTCCACTTCATCGCCGCCCTGCCCGACCTTGTATTCCTTGCCTTGAATGAAAGCCGTGGCCGCATAGCCGTGATGTTTCCAGCGGTCAATAAATGCCGACACATTGTCGCGCACGGTTTCCGGCTGGATGATGGCGAGCAACGGAAACAAAGTCTTCCATGTGTCCCACAAGGTGTAATGGTCGTCGTAAAACGGCGCGGTGGATTGCCATTCGGGATTGTCGCCGGTGCGGTCGCGCGGCTGCGTGAGCGTGTGGTAAAACTGGGAATAAAATTTCCGCGTTTCATCCGGCGAAGCGCCGCCGAGCTGAATACTGGCGAGCGACTGATTCCAAATCTCCCGCGCCGTTTTTGTCAGACCGGCAAAATCCCAGCCGGGAATTTCCTGTTCCAGCCAAGCCTTGGCTTGCTCCGGCGATTTGAACGAGACGGCGATTTTCAAATACACGGCTTCACCGGCTTGCGTTTCAAAACGCGCGAACGCGCCGAGCGATTTTTTCTGCGCTGCCGCATTGGTGCCGCCGGGCTGAATCTGCCTGCCCTGCCAGACGCCGACGGATTCCGGCGCGCGGCTGAACTGGGCGCAAAAATAAAGATGGTAAGGCGCCGGATTCCAATTGCCGCTGAAAGTGCCGCCACCGGAAATCATGCCGGTCTCCTTGTCCACCGTCACCGCGCCTTCGTCGAGCGCCACCGGCAAACCGATTTTCCGCGCGACATCAATGAGGATGCTGGCGTCCTTGGTAGCCGGAAAGGTGAACCGGTAAAGCGCGCTGTGATGGCTCGGAGCGATTTCCGACAGGATGTCAAATTTCGTCAGCCGGCAACGATAGCCAAACGGCTTGGCCACTTCGTCCGTGATGGCGGAACTGTGTTTTTGCTCGTCAATTTCCAAGCCGATTTGCGGCCACACCAGAAAATTGCCGTAAGTGGGAACGCCGCCCGTGCCTTGCGCGTGCAGTTGCGAAAAGCCCACGACTGGCTGGTCGGCCAGATAACCGCCCGGCCCGCCATTCGTCGTGTCAGGACTCGGATAAATGGAGGAATGCGGCAGGCACGGCCCCGGCACGCACGCGCCGCGACCCTTGATGACACCAATCATGGCATCCACTTGGCCAGCCAACTCTGCGGCTTGCGAACCTGCCAGCGACAGGAAAAAAAATCCAACAATATATGCTTTGATCACGATGGTTCGTGATTCTATTGAATCCTGACAGTGAATAAAAGCTACTCAATTGAGTAGGTAGTTTTGTCGGCTGTGCTTGTTACATTTTTGTTTTTCCTCACAAAATTGTGCGTGGGTCGCAAAGATAAAAAAATCGTCCGCTTGAAAATGAAGAAATTAATCCGGTTCCACTTTTCGACCGCCAGAAATCGTCTGCCGATTTTTTATTCGGCGGCGCTGGCCATGGCCGGCATCTATGCGTCGTCCGCGCACGCGGCTGCGGACGGCGCGGCAGATTGGTTTGTAAAAGCGAAGACCAACCGCCCGGACATTTATCACGCGGGCTGGATTGATTTCAACAAGAACGGACGCCAGGATGTTTTTGAGGACGCGACGCAGCCGGTGGACCAGCGCGTCGAGGATCTGCTCGCGCAGATGACCGTCGAGGAAAAAACCTGCCAGCTGGCGACGCTTTACGGCTACGGTCGTGTTTTGAAAGATCCCCTACCCACGCCGGATTGGAAAAATCAGATTTGGCAGGATGGCATTGCCAACATTGACGAAATGCATAACGGCGTCGGCAAGTTTGGCAGTCCCACCAATAATCCCCATCTCGCCTCCCCGGCGGCCACGGTCCGGGCGTTGAACGAAGTGCAGCGCTGGTTCATCGAGGAAACGCGCCTGGGCATTCCCGTCGAATTTTCCAATGAGGGCGTGCGCGGCGCAAATTACCGCAAGACGGTGAATTTCCCCGCCGACATCGCGCTCGGCGCGACGTGGAATCGCGACCTGCTCACCGCCGTCGGCGATGTCGTCGCCCGCGAATCCAAGGCCATCGGCTATCGCAATGTTTATGCACCGATCCTCGACCTCGCGCGGGACCCGCGCTGGGGGCGCGTCGTGGAATCTTACGGCGAAGATCCGTATCTCGTCGGCGAATTTGGCCTCCGCATGACACGCGCGATTCAATCGCACGGACTCGTTTCCACCGCCAAACATTTTGCCGTTTACAGCGAACCGAAGGGCGGTCGCGATGGCAACGCCCGCACCGACCCGCACGTCGCGCCGCGCGAAATGGAAATGCTGCACCTGCGCGCGTGGGAACGCGACGTGCGCGAAGGCGGGCTGCTTGGCGCGATGAGTTCCTACAATGATTATGATGGCGTGCCGATTTCCGGCAACTCCGACTTCCTCATCGACCGGCTGCGCAACCAGTGGGGCTTTCGCGGCTATATTGTTTCCGACAGCGCCGCCGTGGAAAATCTTTATGACAAACATCACGTCGCTGCCTCGCCCGATGACGCGGCGGCGATGTATTTGCACGAGGGCGGCAACGTCCGCACCGGATTCAACCCGCCGGAGAATTTTATTCTGCCCGTGCGGCGTGAAATCGCCGACGGCCGACTGTCGATGGCGGTGGTGAACGACCGTGTGCGTGACGTGCTGCGCGTGAAATTCATCGAAGGCCTGTTCGATGCGCCCTACGTCAATGCCGATGCCGCCGGCAAGGAAATCGGCGCGCCGGAATCCAAGGCCATCGCGCTGCGCGCCGCGCGAGAATCGCTCGTGCTCCTGAAAAATGAAAAACAAGCCCTGCCGTTGAGCGGGCATTTGAAGCGCGTGCTCGTTTGCGGCCCGACGGCGACCATGAAGGAGACCTCATTTGACCGTTACGGTTCCAACGGCGGCGAAGTCATCTCGCCGTTCGAAGGCATCCAGACGCGGCTGAAAAATTCCGGCACGGAAGTTTTATTTGCGCAAGGTTGCGAAGTGACGGACAAACGCTGGCCGGAATCGGAGCTGTTGCCCGAACCGCCGGATGCCGCCGAGGCGGCGCAAATCGCCGAGGCGGTGGCAAAAGCAAAAACGGCCGACGCCGTGATTCTGTGCCTTGGCGATTCCATGGCGACCATTGGCGAATCCAAAAGCCGCACCAGTTTGGATTTGCCCGGTTTTCAGACGGACTTGGCGCGTGCGCTCGTCGCCACCGGCAAACCCGTCGTCGCCGTGTTGCTGACGGGCAAGCCGGCCTCGATCAATTGGATCAACCGGCATGTGCCGGCGATCCTGGAGGCGTGGATTCCCGGTGAAGCGGGCGGCACCGCCATCGCCGAGGCTTTGTTTGGCGATTATAATCCGGGCGGAAAACTGCCCGTGACGTTTCCGAAAACAGTCGGGCAAATTCCGTTCAACTTTCCTTACAAGCCCGCCAGTCAAACCTCGCAATCCAAGAATGCCGACCCGAATGGTTTTGGCGATTCGATGGCCGAGGGCGCACTGTATCCATTTGGTTTTGGTTTGAGTTACACGACGTTTGAATATAGCGGGCTTAAAATTTTGCCGGTGGAAATTTCCACGAACGGCGAAGTTACGGTGTCGTGCGACATCAAAAATACCGGCACCCGCGCCGGCGATGAGGTGGCGCAACTTTTCTTCCATCAGGACACCGGCAGCGTGACAACGTATGTGTTGAACCTGTCCGGATTCGAACGCGTGGCGCTCCAGCCCGATGAAAAGAAACATGTAAGTTTCCATCTGCCGGCGTCCGCACTGGAACTAATCAACCGCCAGGGCCGGCGCCTGGTAGAACCGGGTGTTTTCAAAATCATGCTCGGCAGTTCCTCAGCAAACATTAGGCTGGAAGGCGAATTCAAGGTTGTCGTTGAAACCGGGGGGAAATAAAGTTGAGCAAGCCCGCCAACATTCCTCGGCAATACAGACTGCCCCGTCAAACCATGACCATCCCCGCTCCCTCCACCGCCGCTCCCTCCACCGGCAGTTAAAGGCAAAACCATCGCGGTTCGTTCGCGATCATGACCGCACTGCTTTTCAGCGGGGCGTCATGACGGTGTTCAACAACACCTTCATCGCCGCCGTCCACCGGGCGGCGTCGTCGGCGAGATGCTTCCCGCCCGGTCACATCACCAGTTCCGCCACCCGTTCTACGGTCGCATTCTTCGCCGCCTTTTCGCTCATCCCGGCACAGACGCACCAGAAATTAAACGGTTTCTAAAAAGCAAAACCACAAGATCTTTGCATTCCCCCTGCCTGATCAGGACGGCCGACGAGCGTTGCCTCTTGCGCGTGAACAATGATGAGGTCCACGCGGACAAACGCTTTCATTGTGGCACATTCGCGCCCTTCGGAAATCCCGTGTGGGCGGATAGTATAACGCCCGACAGCCGCAGGAACGATGAAAGTTTCCGCGTAATGAACCACAAAAGGCTCAAACGCATTCGTGGGACTTTCCACCAGTGCTTCCTCGCCTTCGACAAGGTTAAGCACGTTGACTTCGTCTCTCGTATCATGTGGAACCGATTTCGTGAACCAGCACCGACGCGTTTCAATGCACTCCCGTTCGTGCAATCCCGTGCGTTCCTCCCGCCAGCCATCGCCGCTGCCGAGCGGTTCGATGCGGTTGACTAGATTAGACCGTGTCCATTCCGTTGTGCGATCCCACTGGATGTTTTTTACGCCGTGCGCCAGATGAATTGGCCGGGGCTTGCCGTCGAGGCCAAGCCGGTTCCAGTCCCACAGTTTGAAAGTGAAAATGTATGGCGTGGCGCTGATTTCCAACACCATGGATTCCGCGCCGCTGCAATGCACGGTGCCGGCCGGAATCAGAAAGTGATCGTGCTTTTTGGCCGGAAATTGATTGGCGTATTTCTCTGCCGGAAAAGGCGCGGCACCGGTTTGCGCAAGCTGCAAATCGCGCGTCATATCCGCCGGATTCACGCCGTCCTTGAGTCCCAAATAAACGCTCGCGCCAGAACGGGCGTCGAGGAGGTAATAACTTTCGTCCTGTGTATAGTGCATTCCAAAATGCTGCTGGATGTATTCTGTGAGCGGATGCACTTGGAACGACAAATTGCCGCCGCCCATCGTGTCGAGAAAATCGAAACGGATCGGGAATTCGTCGCCGAATCGCGCGTGAACCGCCTCGCCAAGCAGGGCGCGCGGTTGGTCGAACACCAGATCAAGCGAAGGAATTTCAAAATGGATATTCCCAAAGCCAAGCAACAAGCTGTTCTCCTCCGGCACACAATCAAAACACCAGCCGAAGTTTTTCGCGTTGCGATCCAAGTCACAAACTTCCTTCATCCATTGTCCGCCCCACGGCGAGGGATCAAAAAACGGCACCACACGAAATGGCCTTGTCACCACCTCACGCAACCCGCGACGCACCGCTTCGCCGTCGGCCAGTTTCGGTTCGCGCGGATTGTTCGTATCGAGCACAAAATCCCACTTTGCGATGAGCGGGCGTTTCCAGCGGTCGCACACGCGCCAGTCCACGAAGTAGGCGCGTTTGTATTGCAGGCTTGCGGCGAGCGTGTGGTTTTTGACACCAAGATTGCCGGCCTCGTTGCGCCGGTAGCGAAGCTGTCCTTCCCAGCGAGCCAGATCGGCATAAACGAGAATGTCCGGTTCCGCCAACAAACTTGCACCGCCGCCGACAATCAGCACGATGCCTTCTGAGATGTCCGTGACCTGCGCGCGCAGGCGCTCAATTTTCTGTGGATCGAAAAATTGTGGCAACGTGAGGCCGCAGAGAAATCCAAACACCGGGTCGTCTCCGCCCAGAAACGGTTTTACCAACTCGTCAATTTCCTCCGGCGCACGCATCGCGTCCGCCACGTGCAGCACCAAAGCCGGCGCGAGCCGTGATTGAAGTTCGTGCAGCACCGTAGCTTCATCCACGCCCGTGTAACATTCCACGACGAGCACCGTTTTTTTTGCGACGCGGCGGGCTACAGATTGGCTCAGTCGCACCGCAATTTCAGCCCAGCCCTGGACGCAGCTTGTCTCACCGCCGGGAACGGGCACGAACGGGAATTTGTCGTAGTTCGAATTTCTCATGCGCAAGTAGAAGTATGGATTTGATTAAACAGCGTTTCACCACCGATCAGTGCCGAGTCATCGCCCAATGCGGCGGCGACAATGGGTGTCTGCAAAGGAAAGCTGGGCATGTGTTGCCGCAGATGCTTTTCCATCGCAGGCAAAATGATTTCATGGCTGCGCAGCACGCCGCCGCCGAGCACCACGACTTCCGGGTCAAACGCGATCACGGCATTTTGCAGCATGACCGCCCAAACCTTGAGGCTTTGCTGAAGCAGAGCTTGAGAACAGGCATCGCCCTGGGCCGCCAGCGTGAAGATGGTTTCGTGATCTATTTTTTCCGCGCCGGCTAGTTGGCTGACCGCGAAGTCAGAGCGGCTCCGCGCCAGCTTCGCGAGCGTGGCGGTAGAGGCGAGATCTTCGGCGCAGCCGAGGTTGCCGCAGCGCCCGGCGGGATGTTCATGGGCGATGGTGCTGTGGCCCAACAGCGTCGCCGCGCGGTTGTTCGCGCCGCGTAAAAGTCGGCCACTGGAAAGCACCGCGCAACCGATGCCTGTGCCAAGCGCCAGCATCACCACTTCGCTTTTTCCACGCGCGGCACCGGCCGTCCATTCGCCCAGCAACGCCACGCGCAAATCATTTTCCAAGGCCACCGGCAATCCCAGCCGCACGCGGCTCCACGCGGCGAAGTCAATGTTGGTTGCGCCCGGAAATTTTCCGAAATCGCCCAGCACGCGGGGCGATTTTGGGTCTGTCAGAAACGGTAGCGACAAGGCAATGCCCGCACAGATTTGAAGAGTGTAGCCGTTCGTTTTTAACAGTAATTCCCACTCGCAAGCCACCGCTTCAAGTCGTTCCGCCATCGGACGATTGGCGTAGGCGTCGAGCCGGCTTCGCGCGAGGATGCGACCTTCGCGCACCAGTCCGAGTTTGATCGTGGTGCCACCAAAATCTGCGGCGAGAATCATGTCAACGAGCCTCTCCTGTGATTTGATCTCCGGTGGTTTTGATGACACCACTGGATGAATTGATTTGAAAATACCGCCCACGATATCGAATCCCCGTGAGCATGCCATCAAAAGGACGCGGCGTCAGCGGATCGCTAACGAGCGTCTTCCCGTCCACCGATGGACTGAAGCCAAAGAAAGTGTTCAGGACGACATCGGCGAAGGCCACGCCGCTGATACATTCCTTCATGGAGCCGCTCCGCTCAGCAACGCGCACTGGGGCATCGTAGGTTTTCTTGTTTGGACCGTAAAATTCTCGCGCCTGTGCGAACGGGCCTTCCCTGGTGACAACGGCGGTGCGGCGGTAAAAATCATAAGCTGCCGCCGGATCACCAAGCCGCCACATGGTGCCGACGGTCAGGGGAATCCAGCCGTCATACGCGCCCATCGGGCCGTGATCAGGGCGGTCGGAATTCGCGGCGGCCGCGTCCTGCAAACTCATCGCGCGCATCCAGTCGCGCATGAACAACTCGCGTTTGACGAAGGTGTTCATTTCCAATTTTTGTGTCGCGGTCAGGTCGCTTTCCAAGGCGTTGCCGCAATAAATGTAATCCACGCAATGCCGCAACTCCACCAGCGCGCCGTTCGTATGATACGCATTCCAAACGCCCGCGCCGCTTTTATAGAGACCAAGCACCGCTGGTAAAAATGCGGCGGCTTTGTCCTGCAATTCCTTGGCGCGGGCAGCCTCGCCGTGCAGCGTGTGCCACTCCGCTGCCCGGCGCATCATCCAAACATCTTGGGCATTGAGCGATGGCACGCAGTGGATATAGGCCGGAGCGCATTCGAGCAGGTTTCGGTTTTCACCATAATTGACTAAGCCGTGCGGGCCTTTGGGCAGCGTTTCCCAATCGGTCGCGAAGGCGTCGAGATGATCGAGCACCGTTTTACCATCTTCCAATTTCTCATCCAGAAATGCGCGGTCGCCGGTCACGCGCAGGTATTCATCCGCCGTCTTGAAAATGGTGCAGGCGTTGAAGGCGTAAGTGTAACCAGTGATCTTGTCGCGGCGCACTTTATCATAACCGTTGGTCTGGGTAATAATGGTGACCGCGCCGCTGCGAATATTTTGCACAAGCCAACGGCGCAGCGTGGCCTGCATACCCACCGGCTCCAGCAACGCCCACGCCGTCGCCTGCATTGAGGCATCCCAGTAATATTGTATGCCGTCCGCCCGCTCGCCGCTGGTGATGAAGGAACGGGGCGATACGGGGAACTGTGTGCGCTCCAATATCAACATCGTCAGCACGCCCATGTAATAATTGCGCGCCAGAGCTGCGTCGCCGGTTTTCAAAACTGGCAAGTTGCCGGAAAAATATTTGTTGCCGGGCGTGAAGGCATCCGCCCAGCGTTGCTCCCAAACCTGTTGGCAGTCGTCCATGACGGCATCGAAGCGCGCAGCCCAGGCGGCCACCCGCGCGTCGGATTGAGCCGCTTGCGATACCTCCTCATCGCCAGCGATAAATCCCAGCGACACATTGCCGGTTGCCGGCAACTCGATGTTCCAAGTCCAGCAAACGACATTTGTCTCCGTCGTCACCAAGTCCGGCTTGCGGGACGGACGCACCACCGACACCACATTCGTGCGCTGCGTGTGGTTTACCATGCCCACGCCGTCTGTCTGCAAAGTGCCGGGCATGCGCAAGGTGAGAGTGGTTTTTAACGGTTTCGCAGTCATGTTGATGACCGTGATCCGGCACAGCACACCGCGCTGCTCATTGATCATGCGGGTGTCCGTCTCCACGGCCACTCCATTGCAATCGAGATTGCGCCGCAATGCCCGGTAGGCATAGGCGCGGGTTTCAGTGGCTGGAAATTCTTTTCCGCCAATCAACAACTTGACCACCGGATAACCATGCTGCCACGGATATAGTTTTCCGGGATTGCAAAAAAATGAAGTCAGGTCGCGATCCACCACCAGCATCTGATTGAAATTGTGAACGGCCGGCGGATTGGCCACTTCCTTCATCGGAATCCAGTCGCCCGCCATCTCGTCGAGCGAAGGTATTCCCAAAACCGATGCGGATGCCTTTTGTGCGGCTGGCAGATTCGCGGTGACAGTTTCCGCCAGCGCAAGTTCAGCGCGCGATGCGTGAAGCATGACGGCCAAGATTGGGGTAATGAGGAAAAACTTTTTCATTTCTTTCTTTGTTCGCTGGCCGGTTCGTTAAACCAAAAAAACATCGCTTTGACCTCCGCGTTGCTCCCGAAATCAGCGGCGAGAATCATGGCGTCTCCCGTTTCAAATCGAGCGTCAGCGTGAAACGCGCGCTGACGTAGTGGACTTCGGCAAATTCCATCGGCCTTTTGCCCGTGTCGAAAACCGTGTGGCAGCGCAGCAGCAGCGGTTCACCGGCCGGCACTTTCAAGTGACGCGCTAGCGCGACGGTGGCGCGCACGGCAGAAAGTCCCTCGCGAGCACCTTCGGCCACTGAACCGGTTTCCGCCTGAATCAGGTCGTAAAGCGGCTGTGCAAAATCAGCGGCTTCCGTCAACCGCAGACGGGGATGAAACCAAGAGCGGGAATGTAGCACCGGCCGTTTTTCCCAGCCGCGCACGCGATCCAGCCGCAGCACTTCGGTTCCCGCCACGATTTTCAACGCTTCCGCCACGCGGTCGGGGGCGGCGAAACGGTGCGCTTTCAAAAAATAACTTTCCACGGTGATATTGCGCCGCGACATTTCGCGCGAAAAACTGCGCCACTCGCCGATGCTCGACTCGGCGGGAGCGGGCAGCACGCGCGTGCCGACTCCCGGCTTGCGTTCCAACAAATGCTGGTTCACCAACCGTGTGAGGGCCACGCGCACGGTTCCCCGGCTCACGCCAAAGCGGTTGGCCAGCGTCAATTCATCGGGAAACAATGCGCCTTTTTGAAATTCCGGCAAGGTCATCATTCGCCGCAATTCCTGCTCGATCTGCGCATGAAGCGGAGCCGAATCAGCCGCCGTCGAGCCGGAGAAAGATTTTGCGCCACCGCGCGGTGACCGGCGGAATGAGGTAGCGGAATTCATTTGTATATACATTCAAACAAATAGCTTGCAACGGTTGGCGGGGTCAACTAAAAAGTGCCACATCATGCACGCACTACCTGCCACGGAATCTGCGAACACCCGCTCTCACCCGCCTGCCGGCGGCGGCATCTTGCTGTTAAGCGCCATGGTTGCGGCGCTCGGATCGCTGCTGTTCGGCTTCGACACCGCCGTGATTTCCGGGACCACGGAAACGTTGCGGCAGGTGTTTGCCCTAAACGACAACCTCCTCGGCTTCACCGTTTCCAGCGCACTGCTCGGCACCATGGTGGGCGCACTGACCGCCGGGCGGCCGGCGGATTGGTGGGGCCGACGGCCAGTGCTGACTATCTTGGCGGTTTTGTTTCTGATTTCTGCCACCGGCTGCGCGGGAGCGTGGAACTGGTATGCGCTCTTGTTCTTCCGATTCCTGGGAGGCGTGGCGGTGGGCGCAGCCTCCGTTGTCTGCCCAATGTATATCACCGAAATCGCCCCGCCCAAAAGCCGGGGGGTGCTGGTGGCGGTGAGCCAGTTGAACATCGTAGTCGGTATCCTGCTAGCTTATTTGTCCAACTATCTGGTTCTCAACTACCTTGGCGCGGATAATTCCGGACTGTGGCGCTGGATGTTTGGAGTGATGGCCATGCCCGCTCTGGCTTTTTTGATTACTGTGCTATTGATTCCTGAAAGTTCGCGTTGGCTCGTCAAACAAAACCGGTCGGCTGAGGCTGAAGCCGTGCTGGCGCGGTTCGGTCATGAAAATCCAGCGCGCGAAACCCGGGAAATTCAAGAATCACTTTTCGCGGGAACCACGGGTGCCGCCGACAAACTTTTTCAGCGGAAATATCTGAAACCGCTGCTGCTGGTCTGTATGATTGCCGCCTTCAACCAACTCGATGGCATCAATGCGGTAATTTACTACACCTCGGATATTTTCCGCATGGCCGGAGCCGACAAGGCCAGTGCGCTGATGCAATCGGTCATCGTCGGTTTGACCAACTTGGTGATGACGCTCGTTGGCATGGCGCTCATTGATCGCGTGGGTCGCAAGGCTCTATTGCTGGTCGGTTCAGTGACGTTTGTCATCTCGCATTCACTGGCCGCGTGGGTTTTTGCCACGCACACGCAGGGCTGGATCGTGATTGCCGCCATGATGGGCGTGGTGGGGTCACATGCGTATTCACAGGGGGCGGTCGTGTGGGTGGTCATCAATGAATTACTGCCCAACGCCGTCCGCGCTTCGGGAGCGGCGGTGGCCTGCACACTGATGTGGGTGCTCTGCGCCACGATTGGCTGGTCTTTCCCGGTCATCGCCAAAGCTTCAGGTTCGTTGGCCTTCGGATTTTTTGCGCTGATGATGGTGTTGCAATTCGTGCTCGTCGCCAAATTTCTGCCCGAAACCAAGGGTGCCAGTCTGGAAGAATTGCAAAATCGTCTCAAATGATTTCAGCAAGCGGATTGCTAACAGATTTGGGGGCAGGGTGATTCACCTGTTAAGACCGAACGATTTTACAGAAGTTGCACGCCGGTCAACCATAAGTTATCACCCACGCATCAATGGACACCTGTGCGTTCAAAAAGCGTTTTCGTCACGTTTTTCGCGACAGTGGCTTTTTTTTGACACTTCAAGATTTATTAACGGATGGGCGTTTGATATTCCCAGAGGAGGATGCAGACGAATTCGCCGCGCTGGGGAAAAAATTGCGGGATACTTTCCAACCTTCATACTTGCTCGAGTCATTAGTCGTCGTTGATTACATACGAGCACAATGGCGTCTTGACCGGTTCAACCATCTGCAGAATATACATTTCTAACGTCTATCGACTTCAGCAACTGCAACCAACTGTGGTCCGGGATTTGCCCACATCTCTGATTACCAATCGAACCGAGCACTGGAGCCCTTGTGCCAATATGAAGGCGCGCTCCGGAAGCATCAGGAAAGGCGCATGAGCCTGTTCCGGAAGCTTCGCTTGGTCAGTAAGCCAGGTAAGAACGCGGCAAATTTTCCCCCGCCAGAGTCGACGCCTGACCAATCTGTCCACCGGTTGCCGCGCCGGCGGCCGCGGATCGATGTTGAGACGTTTCAAGCCAGAATGAAAAAAATGCAAAAACTGGAGGGCGAACCACCACCGGAAATCATTTATCTCACTTAAAATAAATGGTTAACAAGAGATCGAAAGGTTCCCCGCTGTTTTCGATGGAATTAGAATTGGGGCAAACGCAGTTTGCCGGCGGTGAAGTAAAGCATGGCGATGAGATGCGTTGTGGAACGATAGCCACGCGCCTTGCGTTTGGTGGCGCTGAAGACGCTGTTTAAGCCTTCCATGAAGGCGTTGGTCACGCCCCACTTCCAGTGCGCCAGGATACCCGCCAGATGGTTTTCAATCATTTGCGCCAGCTTCACCATCGCCGCCAGGAGGCTGGCTTGGTAGCAACGTGCCACCCACCGCACCCATCGGCACCAAACCTGAAAACGCCGCCGGGCCGTCGCCGCCGTTGGACTGTGGTAGATGTGGCAGAAGTTTGAGGACGGGGACAGATTCACCATGTTGACCACCACGCCGAACGCCAGCGTTTCACCGTATCACCATCGGATGCCGCTCCTGCTCTCGCCGGAACAATATGCCGACTGGTTGGGTGATGCTTGGCTTCAAGTTCTGGCAAATCCCGACAAATCGCCGCTCGAAAAACTCCAGCAGCAGCCAGAACTTTTTGAATAATGGCCAAACCTAAGCCGACGTCCGGCGGCGCAATCCCATCATAGTAATCAAACCGCCGCCCACCAGGGCAAACGTGCCGGGTTCCGGCACCGGCGCGATGGAGATGTGCGTGACCGTCAGATTGCCGAAGGCATAATCATAGCCGGACCCGTCGTCCTGGTAGATCGAGAAACTGCCGCCGGAGTTCTGCTGCGCGGTGGCGCTAAGCGTATAGTCCAGCGGGGCGCGGAAGTCGCCATTGAGCAGCGGCTGCTCCGGGTAAGTCGAGACATGCAAGTCAATGCTGGCGCGCGTGGCATCCACATAGTCCAGGATGGCGTCGGCATTGTTGTAACGGGTTTCCTTCGCAATTGAAAGGTAGTCGCCGGTGAAGCTTTGCGTCAGACCGTTGATGGTGATGGTCGCGGACACCGGAAGGGCGGTGGTGTTATTCGCCGCTCCGCCCTGGACATAGCTGCCACTCGTGTAGGCATCGAACACGCCGACATACGGGACCGCCCCGGCTAGACTGTCATCGATCAGGTAGACGGCCGTGTAATCCAGCCCGGACAGCGAGGCACCCGCCGTGCCGAACAACCCGCTGACATCCTGGGCATTGCCGGTCAGCGTGCCCGTGTAGGTGGCGGTATATAGATCGGCGCGGGCGGTTGAACCGCGAAGGAAACAAGCTGTGATGATGGCAACCGCCGCCAGCCGGATAAAATTCATGATATAAGTGACGGTCGCTGCGCGGTATTCACGCAAATGAGTTTTTATTTGAACAACTTGCGACTAATGTAGAGAAACACTGAATTTAATATCAAGGAGAAATTTTTTCCCTCCTCCTAAAAGGCGTCAGCTCTTGACGATGAATTATTCCCCATCCACCGGGCTGCCCGCCGGCCGGAGGAGTTGCCGCGCTCCAACGGTGATCAAATGCGTGGATTGAGGCAGAGGTTTCCGCTTTCCATTTTCAACTTTCCCCAGCACAGGTGGACTCATGCCACCGGCAGTTGCTCGCGCTGGCGGCAGGCCGGGCAGAACAGGAACGCTTTGGTTTCGCCCGCCTCCGAATCAAATTCGCCGATCACCCGCAACTTGAAGCTGCCGCATTTGAGACAGGCCACGGTGAACCGGCGGCACGGACTGTCCACCGGGGTTTGCGGCGGCTGATAATCCTCACGGCGCATGAAAAACCCGGGCTGCATTCATGCCACCATAATAATTCATGCCCCGGACAACGGCAGTCCAACCGAAAATTTTTCCGGGAGTATGTAGATAACGCAAACCGCCGGATTATTCCATGCATGGAACGCTGGCAATCTTCAATAAAATTGGGTGTTAAGTTCGCAATGTGTCTCACAAAAATTT
>TBL_comb47_HYPODRAFT_10002660_pt1 | contig 21847 bp, 20 predicted proteins | sample TroBogypolimnion_40_FD_10682 | JGI IMG/M metagenome (IMG submission 10682) | reverse complement strand
GTCGCACAATATATGTTTGGGTATGTGGCTTATTGATTCATTTGAACGGTTGGTGCAAATTGCTCATAATCTGTTTTCTTTCCATCACGAATTCTTTCCATATTATCTATAAAGGATGCCCAGAAAATTTTTACAAAAACATCATTCCATAAATACGATGCTGGGTCTTTTAAATATTTATCCCAAAAAGTTTTAGTATTATCTGATACGTAATTGATGTTTTCTTGACCTGTTGGACTTTCTACCACTGATTTGATGCTTATCTTAAAGTAACTCAAGACTAAAATTAAAATAAAAGCCAAAACTAGCATCCCCAAGATACTTATACCACCTATTTTTTGTTTATTTATGTTCATTTTTTTAATTAAATTAAAATTTAACCAAAAACGTTATGAAATGCTGTAGCAATATAATTAAAAACAGTACTTATATTAATATGAAAATAACTTAATATTAAAATTAATATAATAATAAAAATTATAATCTGTAAAAATCCACCTTGTTTATTTTGAAATTTATTTTTGTTCATTTATATTTATAATAATACCATAAAATAATAATTTTATTAAATACCTACATTCCAATCATAACATATTATTTAGTTTTTGTAAAGAGGTAAGTAAATCATAGGATCTAAATAAGCATCGACTGGGGCGATCGGCATATAGTAAGTGTGTCCTCCACAAGCAGCGCTGGCCCTAGATTGCATACTGACAGCAGTGCCCGCATATACTGATACATGTAAATGTGGGCCAGTTGAATATCCAGTATTTCCGGAATAACCGACAACGTCTCCCCTATTTACTTTTTGATCAAGAGATGCAGAAATTAAAGAAAGGTGCCCAAAAATACTTGCGAGTCCATTGTTATATTTTATAAAAACAAATTTTCCAAAAGAAGCACCAGAACAAGCGACATCAGTATCTCCAGTGCCCGCAATTGTTCCATCAGACATAGCTTTTACTGGTGTTCCTATTGAAGCCTTAAAATCAACTCCGTTGTGAAAACCATTAGAATATAATTTTCTATTCGCATTTTTACTAAAGTAACCAGTAATATAAATACTATCGAGTGGCCAATCTAGAACATGACTTTTTGGTAAAAGAGATGGATCCAAAATAAATTTTAATTGTGATTCATAATCTAATAATTCTTTTTCAAAGGCATTTTTTTTGGCTAACCTATCTGCTAGAAGTTTCTGATAATTCGATTCATTGTTTTTTGTTTGCGTCAAAAGTTTTTTCTTTTCAGTCGTATTCTGTTCCACTATTTTTTTTTGATTAGCTAATTCTTTGTTAAGTGTCATTAATTCATTCTTCGCATCAACAGTTTCTTTGCGAGTATCTTCCAGCTTTCCTTTAATCTGCTTTAGTTCTATTATTTTGTCTTGAATTTTTTCTCTTACCGAAACTACATTGTCTATATCATTCCAAACAGAAGCAAAGCTTTGATCTGATAGGATTGTTTCTAATAGGTCTTGCATTTCAAATTCATTAGTGTCTTTGATTCCAATTTTAATTACATTAAGATCGTTGGAAATTGAATTCTCTTTTACGTCAATTTGGGAACTTAAACTTTGTATTTTTAGATTAGTTTTTTCTATTTTTTTTTGAGTTACTGAAATATCTGCTTCTAATTTTTTTTTAGTTAAATCAAGTTGCTTAACAGAATTGCTTAAAGAACTTTTCTGTTTACCTAGACTATCGAGTTGGTCTTGATATTGCTTTATTTCTTGTTCTAGTTGAGTAATATCAGTATTTTTTTGGCTTATTTTATTGTTTAAATCATCAGCCGTTTGGGCATACGAAAAAACCAAAGGAATTATCAACAATAATCCTATAAAAACATAGCTAAATTGCCTTTTGTAAGCGTGATAAAGTTTCATTTTTTCCTAAAATTTCGGCAATAGTAAAAGGGTTTGGTGATTTATCGAGACCTGACAAGGCAAAACGCACTGGATGGAGTAATTCGCCACGATTTTCGAGCTTATCAGCAATTTGGATTAAGGTACTTTTTATATTTTCCAAAGTAAAATCGTTCTCATTTAATTTTTCAAGAGCTTTATATGCTTCTTTTAAATTGGCAGATATCTTCTCGATTGAAGTATTTTTATAAATTAATTTTTCTTTCTCATATTCTGGTTTTTTATAAAAGAAATCCAATTCCCCTCTTTCAATCATATTTTTTATATCTCCAAATTTCGAAATTCTTTCAACAATTACTGGAATAATTTTTTTTATTTTCAATTCTTCCGGTAACCATTCAAAAATTTTATTTTTTAATTCTTCTTTAGAAAGCAACTTGATATGCTCTTTGTTTATCCAATCAAGTTTTTCATCACTCCATTGAGCTCCCGATTTTTGGATTCTTCCTATTTCAAAAACTTTGATTAATTCTTCCTTCGTAAATACTTCTTTCTCTATTCCATCTTTGTCAGGAGCTGGATGCCAACCAAGTAATGCTAAAAAATTCATTAATGCTTCAGGCAAATATCCTTCCTCGCTATACTCCATAGCATCTTTAGCTCCATCACGTTTACCGAGTTTTTTCTTTCCATCTTTGCCCATTATGTGTGGCAAACAAACAAAATGCGGAGGTTTTTCTCCTAATGCTTCATATAAAGAAAGGTATTTGGGAATAGACGAGATATATTCTTGTCCACGAACTACATGAGTAATCCCCATTTCAATATCATCAACGATATGACAAAAATTATAAGTCGGGAACCCATCGCTTTTTATTAAAACAAAATCGTCCAAAGCTTCTGGTCCGGCAGATAAATCACCAAAAACTAAATCATTCCAATGATAACTTTTAATTTCTGGAACTTTGAAACGAAGTGGCTTGGTGCCATCCCAGGTGCCAAAAGTTTCTGGTCTATATTCGCGAAATAAAAACGCCTTACCTGCAAGTTCTGCTTTTTCGCGAAATTCATTTACTTCTTCTTCGGTGTAAGGGTCAGGATACGCAAAACCACTATCAATCAATTTTTGTGCATATTTTTTATATAAATCTAATCTTTCAGATTGAGTATAAGGTGCATGTGGGCCACCAATGTCTGGACCTTCGTCCCAATTTATACCTATCCAGTTTAAAACTTTTTGAATATGGGTTATTGCACCTTCAACTTCTCTTTCTTTGTCTGTGTCTTCAATCCTCAGTATTAAAATCCCATTATTCTTACGGGCTAAAAGCCAAGCATACAAAGCCGTACGCAAATTACCAACATGCATAAAACCTGTAGGCGAAGGCGCAAATCTTGTAACAACTTTTTGTTCCATTATTCTATTTTAGCATTTATTTCTAAATTTCGAAATGCTTTTATTTCTCGTGAGACAAGCCTATATCAATAAGTTCTTGAGCAATTTTTTCCGCTCCCCCTGGTTTACTAAATACTTTTGCAGACTTTGTCATTTGTTCTAATATATGCTTATCCCCTACTATTCTTTCAATTTCAGAACTTAAAATATTTGCCGTCATATTCATTTCTTCAATTACAGTACAAGCACCAACTCTCGCATAAGCAAAAGCATTTTTCTTAGCATGGTCAGCATTTGATTCAGTGAAAGGAATAAGAACTGAAGGAACTCCCCAAGATGCAATCTCAAACAAAGTCGAACCAGCTCGTGAAATTATAATAGTCGCAACTCCTGCAGCCATTTTCATCTCTAATGGATTTAAAAAAGAATAGGCAAGATATCGAGATTTATTTTTATCTTCTGCAAGAGTAACACTCGAACGGCCAGTGACTAATTTAAAATTTCGTACCCCAGTCTGATGAATAATTTGATAATTATTTAATAATCTTGGAAGAGCATCAAGTACAGTATTGTTTATTAGTTCGGCACCTTGAGAACCCCCAAGAATTAAAATTACTGGTAATCTTGATTCTAATTTAAAATAATCCAGGGCTTCTTTATGATCTGCTGGGTGCTCGATTTCTTCTCTGATTGGTTGTCCTGTCCAAGCGACTTTTTCTTTTGGAAAATAATCAACCGCTTCTTTAAAAGAAATAGCTATCTTTTTGGCAAAATGCCCAGCCCATTTATTTACCCTACCAGGAGCAGAATCAGATTCATGAATAACTACTGGAATTCTTAAAATTCTAGCAGCGAGTAAGGTTGGAAAACTAGCATATCCTCCTTTTCCAAAAACAACGTCTGGATAAATTGTAAAAACTTTATAAATAGCATTTAAAATTCCAAAAAATGTTTTAAACATATCCGAAATATTTTTCATTGAAAAATAAGTTCTCATTTTACCAGCCTTCACTTCTTCAAATAAAAGACTATTTTCAAAAAGCGCCTCTTTATCATAAGGGTCATCAGAAAAATAGTAAAGCTTTACCCCTAAGATTCTTTCTTTATCTATTATTTTATTTACTTTTTGGGCAACAGCGATTATTGGATAAAAATGTCCGCCTGTTCCTCCTCCTGTAAAAACTATTTTCATATGTTATTTTTTATTTTATAAAATCTTTATTCACTTTTTCTTTGGTATTTCGATATTTGAAGCACGACACCAAGGGCGATAAGGTATATCATTAATGATGTTCCCCCTTGGCTCATAAATACAAGTGGCACCCCAGTTAAAGGAAAAACCCCAGTAATAGAGGCAATATTCATAAAAGACTGAGCTGTAATCAGTATAACAATTCCACATACTAAAAGTCTACTAAAAAGGTCTGGAGAACGATTTGCTATTCGAAGTCCTCTTAAAGCAAAAAAGGAATAAAGTAAAACGGTAAGGAAAGTTCCAATGAATCCTAATTCTTCTCCAAGAACTGCAAAGATAGAATCCCCTTGCGGTTCTGGTAAGTAATTAAATTTTTGAACACTTTGACCAAAACCACGTCCGAAAATTCCACCTGAACCAATAGCGACAAGTGATTGCTGGATTTGATAGGAAGAACCTTGTGGATCAGTACTTGGGTCAACAAAAGTGCTCACTCTTTTTTGTAAATATGGTGTATAAAAAACTAAAATACCAAATAAAATTATAGAACCAAAAACTAATCCAAAAATATATTTTATCGGAACATTAGCAAAAAATATCATAGCGAGCCCAGTAATAATAATCAAAATTAAACTTTTAGTATCAGGTTGTTTTAATAAAACAAATCCAATAATAGAGATCATTATCACTAAAGGTAAAATACTAAATTTAAAATCTTTCACTTTGTTTTTTGCCCAAGAAAGCCATGCTGCAAAATAAATAATAAATCCAAATTTTAATAACTCTACCGGCTGAAAGGTTCCAAGTGGTCCTAATTTTATCCAGCGCGTTGCTCCACCATGAGTCCAACCTAAATGCGGAACAAAAACAAGAGCAGTGATTGCAATAGACCCCAAAAAAAGATACAAAGAATATTTTCGCCAAAATTTATAATCTATCTTAAAAGTAAAATACATACCTATAAGACCCATTCCCAGCCCTAAAACAAGTTGAGTAAATAATACAGTATAAAAAGTTTTTTCATCTCTAGTTAAAAAACCAAGGGATGCAGAAACAAACATTGCCGTGCCTAGACAGACTAAAAGAATTACTGTCGTTAAAAAAAATTTGTCTATTTTTTTTCCTTTCATTTAACTAACGATTGCAAAAATTATTCCGATAATAGCAAACATAATTGAAAGAATCCAAAATCGCATCGTAACTTTATAACTTGGCCATCCGATTGCTTCAAAATGATGATGAATCGGTGCGAGTCGAAAAATTCTTTTTCCATTTCGGAATTTTTTTGATAACATTTGTAAGATTACTGAAAGTGAAGAAATAACGAGAGGTAAAGCAATAATCGGTAAAATTAAAACCGTATTAGTTAAAAATGCAATTACAGCAAGAGTAATGGTAAGCCCCATAATTCCTGTTTCTCCCATATAAAACCTAGCTGGTGGAATATTAAACCAAAGAAATGCGAGGACGGCTCCAGTAATGATTCCACAAAAAGCAGCTATATCCATTTGATTATTGGCGTAAGCAATTGCCGCGTAAGCAGTAAAAATGGAAGCAAGCACTCCACCTGAAAGTCCATCAATCCCATCAATCACTCCTCCAGAAAAAGTTGCAAGCACTACCATAATAAAAAATGGAATAAATAAAATACCTAAATTAAATTCTCCTCCGAAAGGAATATGAATGGAAGTCATTCCAAGTTTACTGTAAAACCAAATTGCAATAAAAAATGAAACCAAAAAAATAAGAAAAGCTTTCCATTTGCGCCAAGCATTATCATCCCGGGCAAATTTTCCTTTTCCATAAATTTGAATCAAATCATCATACAAACCAATAAGTGAACCAAAGATTAAAGTAAAAAAAGGAATTAGTGTTTGGTCACGACTAATAAAATTTAATTTCAATAAAATCGGATACGGAAATAAAACTGAAACTAAATAATATAAAAATACTACTAAAATGATAGAGACCCAGATTATGATTCCTCCGACTCGTGGAGTCTTTAATTCTTCTTTTTCATTATGAATTTTATGAAAAGCAGAGCTAGTCTCCTCGTTTCTCGAATATTTCTTCCACATCTTGTATTTATAGAAAAAATGGGTTGCGATAGGAGTAATTAAAAGCCCAACCATAAAGGCCAAAGCCGTCGGTATTATTGTTTTTAATAAATTAATAAGCATCTAAAGATTATAGCAGATTTTTAATAAACTTCCTGTTGATAGCATTTCTCACAATAAACGATTTCTGGTCTTTCTGGCGCATAACTTGTTTCAAATTCTACTTCACAATGCTCTTTGTGATTATTGTGTTTTTTGTCACACATACATCTCCTATGATACAACCTTGGTAAGTTACGCCATTTAACTCTATCTATATGTCTACAGTTAAAACAAAGCCTGGGCAAAGGCAATTTTGCCTGACGATAAAAATCTAATTCCTGTTTAGTGATACGAAAAGCCGTAGCACAATCAACACTGCATTCAGAAGAGTGATTATTTAATTCTTCGTGCAAACACTGTATAACTTCTTCAAGAATCGAATCCGATACTTCTTCAATACTATTTGGGAGTTCGCTTGCTTTTTTTGTAATAGTATAATTTCTTTTTTCCGGTTCTCTCCAACGATATCCTTGGATTTCTGCTTCTTCTTTTGTAAGTGGAAAATATTCAAAGGCTTGCGACTGGCTATAGCCATGAGCAGCCATATCTGGAGGAAAAAATTCACCAAACTGATACACGTGTCCTTTTTTATTGGTGTATGGCATTTCGTTCATGTGTTTTTTTATCTTTGAAAGCAATTTAAAATATTCTTTTTTACTATATTGCTTATTTAAAATACAATAGTTTTTACTTTTTAAGGCCACACATCCAAAAACGTTAGAAACATTTCTACAATTTATTGAATAAAGACTTTCACTGCTATTAGCACACTCCACGGATGCAATTGATTTATATGCCCCATTGCCACAGGACATTGTTTCATATGAGAGTTCTGTTCCTTCACTTGAAGTTACATCCATACCGTCATTATTAGGAGGATAAATTACACTTTGGCAATTTTTCATATTCCGTGCATTCCCAACAAAAAAACAATTAACTAAATCTAATCCGTTATAAATATAATCTCCTGTGCTATTTGTCACTTGTATACTATGTCGATATTTAACGAGCGATTTTCTCCACAAACTTTCAGCAAGATTACGTGCCTGTTTAATCCCAGACCAAGAATCAAGTTTCATTTCTGCAAGTTTAATTTGATATGATTCTTTATCATATGACTCATTAAAAATATAGTAACTTTTATTTCGTAAACCACTACAACCAAAACAATTTAAACAGCCAACACAATCTTGACTAAACCAAACTTCAACGCACGAAGTACAATCTCTAGAAAAATATGTTTTATATGACTGATTTGTGTTAATACAGTAATAACATAATTCACAATCTTTCAAATTTAATCCATCAAAACAATGCTTGCTATAAAGCAAAGTCACATTATAAGCACTATCTTCATCGTAGCCAGAATCAAAGCATAAATAACAATTTTTAGAAAAAGCTGAAACACTGTAATTACAATTTACCATTTCCATTGACCACATTATTCCCCATGGTACAACATTATATAGATCACGAAATTGATCAAAAAAAGTACGAGAAAAGTCATAATCTCTACCATAGGAAAGCGGATCCCACTCATCACTGTTCCAATAATCACTACTATATACAGGCATTAAATTTTCTGGTGGAATAAAAGTAAATATTTTCTCACCTGTCGTATTACAGTTTCGCATATATAAATGACGCATATTTCGGAAAGCCATCCTACGTACTGCTCGACAGCGCCAGCAAAAAGTCGGTGGTGGAACACCAATTTTCTCATAAAAACCAAAATCATCCGGTTCAATTATAAAGTCCTTTTTGCAATTTTGACATATTCTTTTTTCTTCTTTATATTCCACTTTAGTTAATTAAAATCGCTAATATACCTCTTGCTGATAACACCTCTCGCAATACACAATCTCTGGTCTGTCTGGCGCATAACTTGTTTCAAATTCATTTGGGCATCCTTCTTTCATGCATTTGCGATGCCAGAGTTTTAAAGGATTCTGTTGAGTAAGTCTTGTATAATGCCTACAATTAGGGCAAAAATGAGGAATTGGTAAATTCATTCTCTGATAAAATTTTAATTCGTCTTCAGTAATTTTAAATGCTTCGGTGCACTGTTCATTACATTTTCCTTTATGTTCACATTCAATAGCTTTACTAAGAATGTCTTCACTCGCTTTTTTAATATCATCAGGGATATTTTCGTTCTTAATTTCTATCTGATAATTCCTTTCTCTTTGATTCTTCCATCGGTATCCTTTAGTTAAGGTTTCTTCTTTTGTTAATGGAAAATATTCTTGGGCTACAGTTTCATTATATGCAAACGGTGATAATTCTGACGGAAAAAATTCTCCATATTTATACATTCTTCCTTCAGCGTCTAAATAAGGTATATCTCCCATTTGTTTGATAATTTTTGAGATCAATAATTCGTATTCTTCCTTGGTATACTGCCTATTTAATATACGGGAACTATATACATTATTACCCTAGTTAAGAAAACCGTTATTAACTTTCTTTTGAAACTCCGCCATATTATAAACTCCTATCAAAGCCCTGTTCGGGTCTACTTGGTCTTTTAGCCATTTCATCGCCGCTGGCTTATAACCTCCTCCGTCTAACAGAATAATGGTAGGCACTCCGATTTTGAAAATGTTGAATAATGTAAATGGGTATTTTTCGTCTACACTCCCTTTGCTCTGTTGCCATTTACACTCTATAATAAGTCCTTCGGGAAAAGTGTCTTGATTCATTATCAGAAAATCGCATTTTCTTTGTGTTTCATAAATACTCATTCCGCACGGCACTTGTGTTGAGTATTGCTTACCGCCTACTGTTTTTCTATTTGTAAATAACTGGTCTTTATGGTTAGGAAATGCCGTATATCCGTTGTCCTCTAATAATCGCTTGATAAACAATTCCAAAACACTACCCGTCTTGTTGGCTTGTCCTCCCCCTGTTATCTTTGTAGTTTCTGATGATGAGTTCATTCTCTTTGCCTCGTTGATGTGCTTTACACGACACCATACGACTTGCTGATACGACTTCTATATTATAATCCTTATAGAGTTTTCGCACAAACTCCGTATCGCTGTTTGATACCATAAACAAAGCACCTTTCTCGTCTAATTTTTTACAAAACTCTGCTAACTTTTTATGCTCGGCATCTCCAAAAGGCGATCCGTCATAACCGCTGTATGTTTCGTGATAGGGCGGGTCTATGTAATAGAAGTCATTTTTGTAGATTTTTTCGTGTTCAAAGCCGTGCTGTTGTATGTCTACTTCCTTTAATACCTTTGAACAGTTGCGTAGATTTTCCTCGTCTAGTATTGGTGGGTTTTTATAATCGCCCATAGGCACATTGAAACCGCCTGCTCTGTTCACTCGGTAAAGTCCATTGAAACAAGTTTTGTTTATGTAGATAAAAAGTGAAGCTAATTTTGTGGTGTCTTTTTCTTTTGCGAGTTTTAGCCGTGCTTTTCTGTAATACTCTTTGTTGTGTAGCCGTGTATGTATTTTCAGTTGGCTTATTACGCCCTCTACATCATCACGCACCGCTTTGAAAGTAAGTATCAAATGAAAATTAACATCAGATAAAAATGCCTCTTTCGGTTTCTCGGCAAAGAACAAAGCACCACCGCCTAAAAATGGCTCGTGGTATGCGTCATATTCGCTCGGCATACGCTTTAATAGTTCGGGGAGTATGGATCGCTTTCCGCCTACCCATTTGAGAAATGGTCTAGCCGATATAATTCTCGTAAGCGGTCTGTTCTCGCTTGCAATAGCGGTTAGGGCTTCGTCAAAGCCCATTCCTAAACCCTCGTGATACTTTTTATCTCGTGGCGACATTATGCTGTGAGTTGCTTATATGGTAATGCTTTACTCTCTGATACTCGCTCTACGACATCAGCGAAAACATCAGATAATTCTGTTGCACGATTATTGAAACGAAAGACAAACTCGTCTACATATTTTTGTAGGTGTTTCTTGCTCATATTGTGGTATGTTCCGTAATAACCTCTTTTGAATAATGCCCAAAAACTTTCTGCGGAGTTAGAATTTATACCGCCAGCTTTTGCGTATTGTCCTTTGCCGTGAGATACCGCCTCGTGAGGGTATAACTTGCCGATTTTTGAGTAAGATAGAAACTCGTCAGTATAAAGTTGTGTTCCGATTTTTACATTTTCTACTATCATACTTTCAAGTGTTCGCATACGAACATTATCTACTACTTTTGCTTTCATTGCACCACCTCGTTGTATCATTCCGACAATTGGAGTTTTAGTCAAAGTATTTCTACCCTGTGTATGCTTTGTTCTCTTGAAAGCGTGTTTATTCTTTTCTTTTCCGCCTATATAGGTTTCGTCTATTTCTACTGTGCCGAAGAGTTGTCCGTTGTTTTGTTTTAATGATTTTCGTATTCTGTGATCCATAAACCAAGCGGTCTTTTGTGTAGTTCCGATTTGACTTGCGAGTTGTATTGAAGAAATGCCTTTTTTATTTACAGACAAAAGATAGATAGCGACAAACCATTTCTGTATTGAGATTTTACTTTCGCCAAAAACTGTCTTTGTTTTGATAGTGAAGTCCTTTTTACACTTCGCACAACGAAAGCGTTTGCCGTCAGAGAAACGATTTATCTTTGAATGATTACAATGAGGGCAGTATTCGCCATTTGCGAAACGGATTTGCTCAAAGTATTTTATGCAAGTTTCCTCGTCTTTGAAGTGATTTAGGAACTGCACCAATGTTTTATATTTCTTATCCATATGGTAAGTATATAGGATCAGAATAGGGGTGTCAAGTCATATTTCAATAAAACTGTGGATAACTCAAACACTAGGAAAGTGCCTTATTTTAGGGTAGTATTGTATATAGTTCCCTAATATACAATATGATTTAGAGCGAAGACCGATACAGGCAAACAGATTATTTGAGTTATAGCACATATCACAAAAGGAAAGATCGTGAGAATCATAAGAGACACTGCACCATTTACTATTACTTGTTCGATTACAACCATGACAATCATATTGTAATTCACAATTGAAAGCTGACTCATAAACATCGTATGAATCTTTAATACCAGAATCATCAACACAATAAGCACAGTTTTCTGATTTACTAACATGGAAGCATTCCTTTATGTTTTTTGACTCAAAAATATTTTCGCCAGTTGAATTAACATTTTTTTCTGAAAAAGCGAACTTCCTGATTGTTTTTGATAATATTTCTTCTTTAAATTTTTTCAGTGTTTCAAAATATATTAAATAATTTCCAAGATTAAATTCCTTCAATTTTTTTTGATATTCTTCTTTTGTAAGTTGTTTATTCTCAAAGACATAACTCTTATTTCGCAAATTTGTTGATAAAAAACAATCATTACATCCGTGACAGTTGTAAACAAAGGAACAATTTAAACAATCTTTCGAATAATAAACATGCACAGAGTTATAACATCTTTCAGAGTCAAAAGATTCACATATCAATTCCGAAGAGAAAATACTGTAACAATCAAACATATGTTTTGATTTCACACCCCATTTTGAATACATTGAATCTTCAATAAAACCATTATTAAATGCCAAGTAACAATTTTTGTTATGATCTGCGTGATTCGTAAAAGAACTATTAATATTACCAACTTGAAAAAGTGCTACTCTTGGAAATTTCAAACTTAATTCATAAAATTGCTGAAAAAGCGGTTTTGTAAAATCTAACTCTATCCCAAAAGCAAATGGATCCCAATCATCACTCCACCAGCACTCATGGCAGTAAATAGTGAACGGGCTTTCCTTGTCATACATTGAAATAACATCTTCTTTACAAAGATCGCAATTCCTCTTATATAAAGTCCTTTCATTTCGGCGGATCATTTTTCTCTGTAAACGGCATTTCGGACAAAAAGTCGGTGGTGGAACACCAATTTTCTCATAAAAACTAAAATCGTCCGGTTCGATTATGAAATCGTTTTTACAATTTTGACATATTCTTTTCTCGTTTTGATATCCCATAATATTAACAACGTTTAACAACTTAATACACTTCCCTATTATAGCAATCTTCACAAAACACAGTTTCAGGTCTTTCAGGGGCATACGGCGTTTCAAATTCATTTTGACATTGACCAACATGGTCATGATTCTCATTACTGCACATACATTGTCTGTGCCAGAGATGAAATGGATTTTCAAATTTCAAGCGCCAGGTTTTGCGACAGTAAAGACATTTGCGAGGTAAAGGAATAGAATGTTTTTTATAAAAATTAAGTTCGTCTGGAACAATTTTATAATTTCTACTGCATTCTATACACGAAAATACTTCATTTAAAATGTCATTCTTTACGTCCAGAATTGAATCTGGGATTTGCTCTCTCTTTATCGTTTCTTTGCCAGTTGTTTTTTGTAATTTATCCCACCACTTATAATCTTTTTTAATTGCTTCTTCTTTTGAAAGCGGAAAATGTTCCTGCGCTACGGTTTCATTGTAACCAAAATTTGAAAGTTCAGCCGGAAAAAATTCTCCATATTCTCCAGTTTTTTTCATATGCTCTATCAGTTTATCTTTCAGTTTGAAATATTCTTCTTTAGAATATTCTTTGTTCAAAATACAATATTGACCGTGTTTAATCCCCACACAACCAAAAAGATGTTTTGAAGAATGACAATTTTCTACATAGGTCACTTCTTGATTTTTAAAAGAAAAAATAGTAAAAAATCCCCGATAATTATGGTCTGCAGTCAGAGCTTCGTAACATTGAGAACTTTCTCCTCCAGGAGTAATGTCATAACTGTCTTTTACATCATTACTTCGCAAGAGGTATCTGACATCATCGCAACCACGGGCCCAAAAAGAGTCTTTGGCATTCTTACAATTAAATAATCCGTCTCCAACACAATTTACACTGTTTCTAATACTGGCAAAACGATGTGGATATTTCAGGATAAAATCTAAAAATTCTTTTTTAACGTTTTCGCTTCCGGAATAAGTATCTAACTTATAATTTCTCATTTTTTCTTCATATTCATCTTTCGTGTACTGAATATTCCAAATGCAATATTTCTTTTGTCGTAAATTTACGCAACCAAAACAATCAGAACATCCTTTGCAATCATAACAAAAAGAACAATCAGCGAGACCGGTGGAATAGTAGCAATTTCGACAATTATAACAATGCTCTAAAAAAATAGAATCGTAAATAAATTGAGAATAAAAGAAGATATTAAGTGAATCTATCACATAACGAGTTTCGGGACCCGCCACTGCATAAGAATACATACAATCTTCCCCATGCCAAGACATTGAAAGCATATAACAATTTTTGGCAAAAGTGACATTTTGAGTATATTCACAATTTACACTCATTACTCCATCGTCATTTATTAAGGTTAATAATGGAACTTCATTTTGAAGCTCGCGAAATTGTTCAAAAAATGATCTCGAAAAATCAATCTCTTTCCCATAAGATTTTGGGTCCCAAGAATCTCCCCACCAACATTTATTGCAATAAACAGTAAGAGATTTATCTTTATGATAAAGTGAGATAATACTACGTCCACACTTGTCGCAATTGCGATTATAAAAAGCAAAATCGTTTCGCCAAGCAAGACGTCGAATCAATCTGCAATCTGGACAAAAAGTTGGTGCTGGAATTTGTATTTTCTCGTAAAAATTAAAATCTTCCGAATCAATCGTGAAATCTTTTTTACAATTTTTACATTGTTTTGTTTCCATAAATCTAATACACTTCTTGTTGATAACATTTTTCACAATATATTATTTCGGGTCTATCTGGCGAATATGAAGTTTGCATTTCGTTTCCACATTTAGCGCAAGTTCGATCATAAATATCCATAGAATTTAATTGATGCAATCTATTTAAATCGCGACAAAGATAACATTCTCGAGGAATCGGAATATTTATACGACGATAAAACTGTAATTCTTTTTGAATTAACCTATAATTTTTTCCACAATTATTACATTTTAAAATTTCTTTCAAAATATCATCTGCCACGTCTTTTATATGGTCGGGTATAATTACTGTACCTTCTTGATATTCACGAGAATCTGGGTCACGCCAAGAAAAACCATCTTTTAATGCTTTTTCTTTCGTAATTGGGAAATATTCTTGACCTCTAGTTTCATTGTATTTCCAAGGGCAAATTTCATTTGGAAAAAATTCTCCATAACGATATTCCCTACCTTGTTTATCTATATATGGTATCTCCATCATTTGTTTTTTTATTTTTTCAACTAAACTGTGATATTCTTCTTTGTCATATTGTTTATTGAAAATGCAATATTCACTATTGCGCACTCCAACACAACCAAACATATTATGAGAACTATGACAACCGTAGCAATATTCAAGGTCATGAGAGCTATAATTCCAATAAGTAAATTTAACATTATTAGTTTGAATACCAACCCAAGCACATTCATAAACCCACTCAGCATTATAAGCAAAACCAGAATAGTCATAACATTTTGCACTATTGAGCGCTTGTAAAAATTGAGAATAACGTACATCTTCAGCGGTATCTACCCAAAAAGAATTTTTAACATTTTTACAATTGTATAAATAATCTCCCGAAGAATTATATGCTTTCAGGGTGTGAAAATTTTTCCTTGGAAACTTTAAAAAATGCTTTTCCACTTCTTTTTTTAACTCTTTCATTCGAGCATAAGAACCAAAATTAAATTCTTTAATTTTCTTAAAGTATTCTTCTTTGGAATAAGATTCATTAAATATACAAAATTGTTGTTTTCGTAAATTTATACACCCAAAACAATTAGAACACCCAACGAGATCTTTACAGAAAGAAATATCAAAACAATCTGCACAATCAGAAGAAAAGAGGGTGTTATAACATCTTTCTAAATTTAATCCATCATAACAAAGTTCATTATTATTAGAAAAAGTTAAGTCAAAACAATCTTTGGCAATTGAGCAAGAATTAAAATAGGCACAATTTTCAGCGCGGTCAGCCATAAATAAAAGATAGCAATTTTTAAGTTCCGAAACTGCATTACAGTAATCACTATTTGTAAGTGTCGCATGTTCTGTGTGAAGCACAGGAAGAGGTGTTTTTTTTAGAAGTTCGTCATATTGTTCAAAAAACGGTCTTGAAAAATCATAATTTTTTCCATAATCTTTTGGATTCCATTTATCACTCCACCAAATTTCTTGTTTGTAGGTTATATACGGTGAATCTGGGTGATAAATACTAATAGCTTGTTCTCCAGTCCAAGAACAAGGACGTTTATGTAAAATATGATAACCAGTCCAAGCAAGTCTTCGTAAACGACGACAAACAGGACACCATGTCGGTGGAGACACTTTCATTTGCTCATAAAATCCAAAATCATCAGACTCAATAATGAAATCTTCTTTACAACTTTGACAATTTTTAATTTCTTCTTTATGTTCCATATACTTACTTTACTTAACTAAAGTTGCTAGTACACTTCTTGCTGATAACATTTTTCACAATATATTATTTCGGGTCCTTCCGGGGTATAGCTTGTTTCAAATTCAACTTCACATTTTCCTTTATGCTCGTGATTTTCTTTTTCACACATACAAGCCCTGTGCCAAAGTTTTGGAGGATTTCTTTTTTTAATTCTTTCATAATATCTACAATTAGGACAAAGTTCTGGTATTGGTATATTCATTTTTCTATAAAATTGGAGTTCTCGTTCAATCAAACGAAAAGCAGTAGAACACACATGATTACAAGTACCATTGTGTGCACATTCAACGATTTCATCTAAAATATGATCATCAATATTTAAGATACTATCTGATATTTTGTTTTGAAAAAGGGTTATATTATATTTCCTTTCTTTTTCTTCTTTCCATTTGAATCCTCTTTCTAATATTTGTTTTTTTGAAAGAGGTAAAAATTCCATATTAAAACTTTCCTCATATGAGTATGGCGCGATTGAAACTGGGAAAAATTCTCCCCATTCTCTATTTTTTTTCATGTGTTCAATAATTTTTTCTTTTAACATTTCATATTCTTCTTTGGTATATTTTTTATTTAAAATTGAATATTCACTATGCTTCAAGCCAATAGAACCAAAAATGTTGTTTGAAGAATGACAGTTATTGGAATAAAAAGTATAACTACACTTCCAACAAAAAATTGTAAACAAATTATTATAAGAATTATCTGGGGTAAGACTTTCATAACATAAATTTGGATTTCCACTACTATTACAGTCATAGCAATCTTTTGCCCCATCTAAAAAAATAAGATGTTTACAATTTTCTAATTCTCTCACCCAAAAGCAGTCAACAGACATTTTAGAGTTGATAAGCATATGCCCCGTACAAAGTGGAGATTTTATTAGTTGAGCATAGCGATTAGGAAATTTTAAAATCATTGTCTCAAACTCTTTTTTGGACTTATTTACACCACTTCTCTTGTCGAGATTTTCTTTTTTTAATTGTTCTAAATATTCTTCTTTGGAATATGGCTGATTGCGTATATGATAATTTTTCCCTCTTAATCCGACGCACATAAAACAATTCTGGCAATTTCGCATATCATAACAAAAAGACAGACCCAGTGAATCAAAACATAATTGAGAATATTTACTATCAAAAAGCCTATCAGACTCCATACACTCATAGCAACGCTCTGAATTATTTAAAAAGTAGCTATCGGCAATGTCTTTGTCATAACAAGTATAATAAGAATACATAACGTTATCACAATACCAACCCCCACTTGTTAAATAACAGTTTTTACTGAAAGCAAAATCTTGCGCATATTCAGAATTAAGAGACGCAACCCCATCATCATTTTGCATATTAAGCATTGGTACTTTATTCATAAGTTCACGAAATTGTTCAAAAAACGGTCTTGAAAAATCAAATTCTTTTCCGTATGAAAATGGATCCCAATTATCACTCCACCAACATTTTTGACAATATACTGGAAAAGGATGATCAACATCGTAAGTTGAAATAATATTTTTCTTACATAAATCACAGGTTCTTTTGTAAAAAGTCCTTTCATTGCGCCAAAAAAGTCTTCTTTGGAATCGACATTCCGGACAAAAAGTCGGAGGAGGAACTTTTACTTTTTCATAAAAACCAAAATCATTTGATTCTATAATAAAATCTTTTTTGCAGTTATGACATTGTCGTGTTTCGTTTTGCATATTAGTATACTTCTTGCTGATAACATTTTTCACAATAAATTATTTCGGATCGGTCAGGAGAATAAGGGGTTCTAATTTTTACATTACATTTAGCACAATTTCTGTTGTATAATTTTGTTGGTTTATTTAATCTCAAAAATCTATTATTTTCCCTACATTTTGGACATTCATGCGGAAGCGGTAAATTCATTTTTCGTAGTAAATCAAATTCACCACTTGCAACCTTATATCCCCTACCACAGCCTTTACATCTTATTATTTCATTTAAAATATTTTCTTTGGTTTCTAAAATACTATCAGGCAAGGACTGGTCTAAAATACTAGCTTCATAAAATGAATTTTCTTCATCACTCCAATTATAACCCTGGCTCAATGCTTCTTCTTTAGTTTTAGGTAAAAATTTTGCAGCATTGGAGTTATTATAATAAAATTTACTCATTTCTGGTGGAAAAAATTCTCCATAATAAAATTTGCGTCCTAGTTTATCTATATATGGGTTCACTTTCATGTCTTCAATAATTTTCTCTTTTAGTCTCAGAAACTCATCTTTTGAATATTCTTTATTTAGAATACAATACTTTTTTCTTTTTAAATTAACACAACCAAAATTATTTTTACATGAAACATTCCAAAAACAATATTCCAAATTTAAAGTATCCGGATAAGAATCAAAACAAAATTTAACAGAATTAATATTTACACCCATACTAGAAGATTCATAAGCCAACTCTACACCATCTCCCCAACCAGAAAAATCCATACAATCTTTTGCTGGTGGTACACTTATGAATTGACAATATTTACAATTTTCAGCTCCATTTATTATATAACCCTCTTTTGAATTTTTAGATGTATATACATATTCACCACTTACATTTTTATTCAAAGAATGTCCATGATATTCCCGATAAGGTTTAGCAAGCCAAAATTTTCGTGCTTTCTTTTTTAGTTCATCTAAGCTCTTCCAAGATTCTAAATTTAATTCTTTTATTTTTTCAGCATATTCTTCTTTAGAATATTTAACATTAAAGATAGAATTACTTACACCGCTCAAATTAACACAACCAATACAATTTGTGCAACCATAACAATTTCGAGAAAACCACACATCTACACAATCATCACATTCATCAGAGAAAAACATACGATAACATCTACTAAAACCAACTGATCCATAACATAACTCTGAATGAAATCCTCTTAAACAATCAGAGCTATATTTTAATCCATTTAACATAGAAGAATAGTAAACGTTTTCACAATAATCTGCCCAAAAAGTTAAATAGCAATCCTTAGACCAAGCAATACCATTTGAATAACTACAATTTTTTAAACTAGTAAAAAGATTATTAAGTGCCATAAAAGGAGTCTTGTCTGAAAGTTCTTTAACTTGTTCTAAAAACGGTCGACTGGAATCATACTCCATTTCATATTCAGTCCCATCCCAATCATCTTTCCACCAGCAAGACAAACAGTAAACGACCATTTTTCTATTTGGTGAATACATAGACATGGTTTTTTCTCCACACTTATTACAATCACGCCAATAGATATCCCAATTGTTGATAAAACAAATACGTCTTTCTAGGCGACATCTCGGACACCAAGTAGGAGGAGGAACGTTGATTTTTTTATAAAAATTAAAATCTTCTGTTTCAATAACAAAATCCTGTTTACAATTTTGACAAACTTTAGTTTTCGGTTCCATAATCTAAATTATACGCAATTCCGACTAACTTTTCCATGTCAGAAAAACGTCCATCTTGCGTAGAATCAAGTAAAGTAATAGCAATAGTATGATTTGCTTTATTTTTAAAAATTACAGTCAAATTGCCTCCAGCCAAGGCAGTAAGCCCAGTTTTGGAAAAAAGTAAATTAGAAATTTGAGCAGTAATAGTATTTGTATTTTTAATGTTATGAATATTCCCAGATAGAGATTTCAAAATAACACTGGGCACAATAGCAGAACTAAATACCTCGGGGTGTTTTTCTATCGCATAAATCGCCATGAGATTTGCATCTAGTGCTTTTCCATAAGAACCAGCTTTCTTACTATCGAGGTCAAGTCCAGTGGAATTATAAAAAATTGTATTTTGCATTCCTATTTTTTTTCCTTTTTGATTCATCTCTTGTAAGAAATTTTCATCATTGTTCGCAAGTTCTCGAGCTCCGGCATTAGATGAAGAAATTAAAGTAAATTTTGCTAAATCTGCAATATCCCATTTTTCTCCTTGAAACAAGGAGTAGTTTTTATTTGTTTGGAGAGAATCTTTAGAAATAGTAATAGTATCATCTAAATTATTTTTTTCTAAAGCAATAATTACTGTCATTATTTTTGAAAGAGAGGCAAACGGTAAGATTTCATTTCCATTTTTGCTGTAAATTTCTTTTTTATCTGTTTCGTCATACACTGAAAAGGTTTTTGCTAAGACTGGATTGGTGTCAAATACTTGCTGTATATTAGTTAATCTTGCTTCTTCTGATTTTTGTTGTCTATCTGATTCAAAATTATTGGAAAACAACAAAACTGCCTCTATTATAATAAGGATAAAAATAAAAATTAATAAATTATTACTCTTGTTCCAAAGACTCATTTTTTAATTCTTCTTTTAAATTTTCTGCCGCTTCCTCGATAGAATTATTTATTTTATTAAAATCTGGCAATTCTTCAATTGCTTTTATTCCCATAAAAGAGAGTAAATCAAAACTTGGTTTATAAATAAAACGTCTACTGTCTTTTGAATCTACTGCTTTGTCTATCAATCCTCGGATAGAAAGAGCCCTTAAGATAAAACTCGAGTTTACCCCTCGAATATAGTCAATTTCAGCCCTTGTAACACCATTTTTATAAAGAATGATGGAAAGCGTCTCAAGGCTTGCTTTTGAAAGTTCTTTGTTTAATTCCTCTTTTTGCAAGTTTTCAATCAGTTCAGAATTTTCTGGTGAAGTCCCAAGAGTAATTTCGTTTTCTTTTTCAATAAGCACCACTCCCCTCCCTTTCAAATTTTCTTTTAGTTTCTCTAATGCTTCATTGATTTCAATTTGTCCCACACTCAAAATTTCCGCCAATCTTTTTCGCGACATTGGTTCTCCTTTCCAAAACAATACTGTTTCTATTTTTTGTTCTAAATCCATATATTTATGTTATTTGTTGTTCAATAATAATATCTTCAAAATTATTTTCTTGTACTGCATTCAAAATTCCGTTTCTTACCATTTCCAACATTGCCAAAAATCCAACAATTAAAACCACCTTTTCTTCTTTAGTCTCTACTTTTCCGGTAAAATCTTTAAAGTTCATCTTCAGCGAACTTTTAATTCTTTCCGTCAATTTATCAATCATTTCTTCGATACTTACAACCGTTTTTACTTCTATCTCTGGTAAAAAAACTTTTTTAGGAATTCTACCAATTACATTTTGAGCAAAGGTCATCATACTTTCTTTCGTTATTTGATCATCCGACAAAAATACTAGATTCTCATGTTTCCTCTCTTCTGGTGCAAAAATAATTTTTTCTCCAAAAATATTTTTTACATTTCCAGAAAGTTGAATATAAAGTTCGTATAGTTTTAATCTATCTTCTAGATTTTTAATATCACCTTCTTCCTCAGAGGTTAAATTTAAATTTGGTAAAAGTGATTTTGATTTGATTAAAATGAGTGTTGCTGCTACTACCACGAAACTTGCAATCTCATCTGGGTGTGTCTTTTCTAATGAATTTAAATATTTCAAATAATCTTCCGTCACTTGAGCAAGGGAAATTTCATTGATAAAAAGCTTTCGTTCTTCAATTAAATTCAAAAGAACCCCAAACGGTCCTTCAAAATTAATAGTTTTTACATTATAGGCTTCATTTTCCACCTATGTATTATAACATATTTTTTTAAAAACTCGAAGATTAAAAGTAAATAATAAAGAATAAATTTTATACATACTTGACATAATCTTTTATATTTGCTACAATTCTCGCTGAGGTAATCGTGTAAATTCTGGGGTGAAATGCAACTCGGTTAATAATTACTTTTAATAATACCACATTCTCTAGCTACTTCATTAGCACTCCGATACTGGAGTGTTTTTCTGTATTTGTTGTTCAGTATTTCAATCT
>TBL_comb47_HYPODRAFT_10002659_pt1 | contig 21849 bp, 25 predicted proteins | sample TroBogypolimnion_40_FD_10682 | JGI IMG/M metagenome (IMG submission 10682) | reverse complement strand
ATAAACAAAAACAATAAACTAGTATTTTTCATGACTTAATTTTTTAATGAACAATTAGTAACGTTATTATCTCCTTAACTGCTTATTGTACATATTAAAAACAGTTTTGTCAATAAATGTCAACCAATCAGATATAAATCCCATATTCGTTACTATAGACAAATAAATAAAAACGTGCTAAAATTCCCAGTTAGCTAAAGTAGCTAATATTCTTTAACAATTTAAAAAATAAGATAGATGAACAGGATCGTAAGAATTACCCTAAAAGTAATCTTGGCTATCATTTTTCTTCAAAATATTGGTTTCTTCTCTTTTATTAGCCGTATGCCCGCGGAAAAACAAGCACCAAAAAAAGCGGATCAAGGTAAAGAAGATAATCAATATTTAAATGGAAAAATTAAGAATGCTGAGAGTCTGGGCGATAATTACGGCCCAGAAGCATATTTTGCTGACCTGACAGAAATCAAACTAAAGACAAAAAATAACGATTTCGATCGTTACGCAGTAATTAATGTTAGTTATACGACTAACCTACTGCTGTCTAAGTTTCACATCAATGTCATCAGCCATAGAAAATTATGTTCCCCAAAGGAATATGATAAGTATATGGAGCGGCTTAGAGTCGCTCAACAAAAATGTATCGCCATTAGTGACCCCGAGATGCAAAAAAGAGATCTGGAATTTAAAATCGAGACCAGTCGCCCGACTTACTGGCGAGACGCCTCTATAAGCATATTGTCTTGGTTATTAAGATTCTATCTCAAAAATTTGCCGCTCGCTCTAGTTCTTCTGTGGATCTGGTGGTATGAAGATAAAAACAAATTCAGCATTAACAATCCGTTAAGCTTTATTATCTGTTTAATCCTCTACCCCATTATCATCATTAGAACCTGGACTCTAAAAACTCGTGAAGTGGCGCGCATCTTTACGATGAGTGTCGATTACCAAAGAAGACAAACCGATATTTTTTCTTTAATTTCTGATAATGAGTTAGCTGATATCAAGCGCTTAGCGAAAAGCAATTTAAAAATCAGCGAGTATCAAAATTATTTAAGAAATCGCGGCATGTCTTACCGACACGCTTTAATTCCGGCGATGATAGCGACTTTCATTTTATTAATAATGTCGCAGTCAATAGGAGCCGAAGTTAAGCATCAGTCAGATACTTTTACCAAGTGTCAGATTAGCATTAAAGCGCCACCCGACCTTAAACCGCTCCATGGCTTTAGCCAGAGCGAACATATTTCGTTTGCCGCGGCTTTGCCATCCAAACAAGAAATAGTATTTATTATGATTCTAGTTTGGCGATTAGTTCTCCCCCTGGTATCTAAAAGATGCCCCGGGTTCACTACTAATCCCGATCCGATTCCGTTATTTGTTTAGTAATTGCCCAAAGGTTTTTCTTAGTTAAGAAAAACTAAAAACAATTATTAATACAAAAAACGGAAAATCATGAAAAATATTATTGCAATCATTCTCGTGTTTATTATTAGTTCAGTTCCCGGTCAAGTAATTGGCCAATCGGTTAATCTAGAAAGTACTATTAATACTGATAAGACCGGAACACTGCTTTCAATCCAAAGGATTGAAGTGAAAAATTCTGCATTCACTGTAAAGTATGATTACAAAGCTAACGGCAGTGATGTTCTAGGAATTATTATTCCTAAAATTTGGTCAAATGAAACTAGTAGTTTAAGCGGGATGATTGTAAAAAATGGAGATGGAAACTCTAAAGATCAGTTTGCTTTGGATGTCTGGGGGCACAAAAAATTCGGCCAATTAGCAACCATGTTAGAAGCCGGACGTATTTTAAGCCCGGCTAGCCAGCCTTGGGACTTTATTGGCACTAGAATAGCTCACGGTAACTTTACCGTCGAAGCCTACGTCATTGCCAAACACCCCATCAATCAAAGGCTAAACAAAGATGATCTATATTACGCCTGGATTGCCTATCACCCGAACCACACTTTTGTGGCCTTAGGAAAACAAGATAGACAATACTGGGGATACGCCGGAACAAAAAAACTGAGCCATTTTGGTAATTTTACTTTTGTGAATTATCAGCCGGAAACCAAAAATTTCTGGTTTAAATCACAAACTGGTTTTGGCGAAATCAATCAAGATTTTTTCTGCCAAGAAAATTACATTATCGCCACCAGTTACCTAACTATTCCCCTGTTCTATTATCTTCACTTTTCTCCAATTCTAAGCAAAGGAACTTTAGCTATTAAGGTTGAAGGTAGGCAAACAGCCGGTCTTCAAAACTATGAAGTTATGCTGGGCAAGCAGCTCAGTAATAATTTATTTGGTTTTGCCGTCGGGATAAACAGTGAATATAATAAAAGCGATCTCAATTTAGCACCATCATTTGAACTGTATAAATCTTGGAAAAACCATATTGGCCAATGTATTATTGAATTACGATACGACCAGTTATATCAGATTGGCAGCGCCTTCTTGGTGATAAAATACTAAATAAAATATAAGCCGTAACTTAAAATAGTTACGGCTTTTTATTATATAAATTAAAATCTAATAATTAGTTACTTTTAAGTCATCTTACTTAAGCCAATAGCTTCTCATTGAGATGCTTTTATAAGCGATGCCTTCAGCAAAACTGTTTAATTTTTCAGCATCAGTTTGCAAGCCTAAAATATATAAAAGAGGTAAATAATGTTCCGGAGTCGGAATCGCCAGTCTGGCCGCGGCGCCTAAATCATTAAAATTAATCAATTTATCATAATCTTTAGACTCGATTAGTTTGGCGACTAGCTCATCAAATTCCGTCGCCCAATCATAAGGAGTAACCGTCTCACCGAATTCCACTCGACCTAAATTATGGACAATATTGCCGCTGCCAATAATTAAAACTCCTTGTTCACGTAAAGGACGCAGCGCTTGTCCTAAGGCATAATGAAAACTAGCCTCTTTAGTATAATCCAAGCTCAGTTGCACTACCGGAATGTCAGCTTGAGGAAATATCCGGCTCAGCGGCACCCAAGTACCATGATCAAGACCCCAATTATTATCATATTCCACTTCACAAACCGGCGCTAAAAGTTCCTTAACTTGTTTGGCTAGCTCCGGTGAACCAGCGGCTGGATATTTAAGATCATAAAGCTCTTCCGAAAAACCATAGAAATCATAAATCTGTCTTGGATCTTTTAAATTAGAAATTAAAGTTTTTTCACTATTCCAATGGGCTGAAATACATAAGATCGCTTTTGGCCGCGGCAGGTCGCTGCCAATTTTTTTCCACGAACGCGTATAAGCATTATCTTCATTGGCATTAGTCGGGCTACCGTGGCCCACGAAAATAGCGGGCATTATAAATTTTGACATAAATTTTAGTTAACAGCTGGTAAGAAGAAATTTAAGGAATAGATGCACAAAGCGTTAATAATAAAGCTTCCCAAAAAAACTCCCACCAAGCATTTCCAAAGAGGAATTTTTAAAGAGGCGCTAATATAGACGATCAAATCAGTCGGCAGTAGCGGCAAAAAACTCCAGACAAAAATAATCGGAATCTCTTTTTTATCTAAACGCTTCTTTATCTTACCGATTTGCCTATGATAATTTTTTTCAAAATACTCATTGAAGCCTAAAAACTCGGAAAAACGATAGATTAAAATCGTGGAAATTAAAATACCGAAACTGTTAATTAATAAAACGACTAGAGGCGAGAAAAAAACACTGCTGGCTAAAGTAATGGGCAGCGGTGAAATAAGCAGCAACCCCCGAAAACAGATAAAAATAAAAAAGATAAAAATCGCCGCCCGATAATAATTATGAATAATATTAATCAGGTTAGTAACATTAAAAATCTGCGGAAACAGAATGCAGGCCGCCAAACTCAGACCGAGAATAAACAGCCATGAGTAACCAATTATTTTTCTATTTATTTTGATAACCATTTTTTAAACAGATATTACTAGATGAAACATAAACTAAATCTTTTTTCTTGCTCACGCCAAAAATATTAACTAAACATGAGTCGCTGGGGTCGGTGACGCGATAAACTTTAAAAAGACTATTTTCTTTAACCGCTAAAGAATTAAAATGTTCTTGAAACAAATTTAGAAAATCATTAATCTGATAAGGCTCCGGATGATTAATCGCAAAATATATTCCCGCGAACTCTTCCCGAGAATAAACTGAGACTCCCCGTTCCCGATGAGAACTTCGATTCAAAAAATTCAAATAAAAATGCAACGGCCCGGGATAAGAAAAAATAATCAAACGACTCGCTCCCAAAACCGCTCCGATGAAAACAATGATAATAATCGAGGTGCGAAACCACAGACTTTTTAAAATTTTATTTTTTTTCATATATTTATTTATCCTTTAATTCTACTATAATAATCCTTTCTGGTAAATACTCCCATCTTTAATAAATAACCAAAAATTTAGCTAATTATCAGCTCTACCGCCCGCTCTCTTGTCAAAGGAAAAGATATTTGTTAGTATCAAAATAGTTTGTGTGCTGCGCCTATAGCTCAGTTGGTAGAGCAGATCCCTTTTAAGGATAAGGTCGCTGGTTCGAGCCCAGCTGGGCGCACAAAAATCCGTCTACCGCGGATTTTATCGTTTTAAAAGCCGACTTAGCTCAGCTGGTAGAGCAGCTGTCTTGTAAACAGCAGGTCGTCGGTCCGAACCCGACAGTCGGCTCCCTTTAAAAACACCGCTTGAGGCGGTGTTTTTCTAATCCGGCCGGTGCATAAAACGTGAATAATAGGTGAATAAATAGTCCTTGAATTATATCCTGGCCTAGGTTAAGATATAGAAACAATAAAAATATTATGGCTAACTCCGTCGACAACAAAAATCCGTTAGAAAAAATACCGCCTCACAGTCTAGAAGCTGAGGAATCTTTGCTTGGCTCATTACTGATTGATAAGGATGCAATTATTCGCGTAGCTGACAATGTTTTACCTCAAGATTTTTATAAAGATGCTCATAAATTAGTTTATGAAACTATTAAAGAGCTCTACGGTAATCAGGAGCCAATTGATATCATTACCCTCTCCAACCGTTTAGAAGAAAAAAAACAATTAACCACTATCGGCGGCCGCACTTTTTTGGCTCATTTATCTAATGTGGTCGCTACGTCCGCTAATATCGTTCATTACGCCAATATCATTCAGCGCAAAGCGACCCTGCGCCGCTTGCAACAAGCGGCCTCAGAAATCATGACGATTAGCTATGATGAAGAGCGAGAAATTGATGAGGTGTTAGATGAAACTGAAAAAAAAATCTTTGCTGTCTCCCGTAAATATTTAAAAAACGCTTTTCTACCGATTGACAGCCTGCTAAGCGAAGCCTTTGAAAGAATCGATGATCTGCACAAAAAAAGCGGCGGCGGTCTACGCGGTCTATCAACCGGTTTTAGCGACTTAGATAATTTGCTGGCCGGTTTGCAAAAATCCGATCTGCTTATTCTAGCCGCTCGGCCTTCGGTTGGCAAAACTTCTCTGGCTTTAGATATTGCCCGCCAAGCCGCAATTAAAAATAAAGTCGGAGTGGGCATCTTTTCTTTAGAAATGAGCAAGGAACAATTAGTTGATCGCATGCTTTGCGCTCAAGCTCAAGTCAATCTTTGGAAAATGCGCACCGGTAATTTAAGCGACAAGGAAGACGATAATGATTTTACTAAAATCGCCGATGCCATGGGTAAATTAGCGGAAGCCCAAATCTATATTGATGACTCCGGAACTTTGTCGATTATGGAAATCCGCGCCAAATGCCGCCGTTTACAAATGGAAAAAGGCCTGGGTTTAATAGTAATCGACTACTTACAGTTAATGGAAGGCAAAGGTAAATATGGTGAAAATCGCGTTCAAGAAATTGCCGAAATCAGTCGCGGACTCAAATCTATTGCCCGCGAGCTCAACATTCCTATCTTAGCTTTAGCCCAGTTATCCCGGGCCGTAGAAGCGCTAACACCAGCGATTCCTAAATTATCCCACTTACGCGACTCCGGTTCTATCGAACAAGACGCCGATATTGTGATGTTTATTTATCGTAAAGCCGCCGATAGAAATTATAATCCGGCCGACTTGCCACAAGATGAAAGATATAAAGCGGAAATTCATATCGCTAAACACCGCAATGGGCCCACTGGTAAAATCGATTTATTCTTTGATGAAAATACCGCTAGCTTCCGCAGCGTGGTTAAACACAGCAACAACACGCCAGTAGAATTCTAATAAAAAAAATTAATTTTTATATTTTTATGTTCAACAAATTAAAACAGTTAAAAGATTTGCGAAGCACCGCTAAAACCATGCAAGATGCCCTGTCGACTGAAAGAGTCGAAGAAGAAAAGGGTGGCGTAAAAATTGTCATGAATGGTAACATGGAAATTCTATCAGTAGTAATAAACGATGGTCTAACAAAAGCGGCCATCGAAATTAGCGTTAAAAATTGCGTTAACGAAACAATTAAAAAAGCCCAGCGCCTCATGGCTAAAAAACTCCAAGATATGGGCGGCTTTCCCGGATTAAATTAAAAGTTAAATGCGTTTTCCCAAAGCTATTACCAATTTAATAGAAGCTTTCTCCCAACTACCGAGCGTCGGTCCCAAAACTGCCGAGCGCTACGTTTTTCATTTACTCAAAAGTTCCCCGGAGAAATTAGAAAATCTCGCTAAGTCATTATCCGAATTAAAAAATAATATTACGGTTTGTTCCAGCTGTTTGGCTATTTCCGAAACCAATCCCTGCGCACTTTGCGGCAATCCCCAAAGAAAAAACGGCGTTCTCTGTATTGTCGAAAATATTCAGGATTTAGCTTCAATTGAGGCGACTAGGCAATATCAAGGACAATACTTTGTTCTCGGCGGACTGATCAATACTATTGAAAATATCCAGCCAGAAGATCTAAATATTCAGAAATTGCTTGGTAAAATCAAACAGGAAGCTTATACCGAAATTATTTTAGCCCTCAATTTTACTCTAGAAGGCGAGACCACGTCTCTTTATTTAAATAAAATTTTACAAACCTATAATTTAAAAATAACCCGCCTCGCTAAAGGCTTACCGGCCGGCTCCGATTTAGAGTACGCCGATGAGACCACTTTAGCTACGGCCTTAAAATATCGAACCGAAAACAAATAAGAAAAGGAGGTAGCCATGATTATTTCGTCGATTATTCTTTTGGCTCTGGGGCTAGGTTGGTTAACGAAAAAATTAATCAAAACTTACCCCGATTCGCCTCACCCGAAGAGGCTAGAAAAAGCCATCCGGCCGCTGACTGTTTTGGCCAATACTTTAATTAGTAAAATAAAAAAATTCGCCCCATAATGAGACGAATTTTTTATTTCAATGTTTTTAAATTTAAGCAATCGCGGTGATTTTAATAGCCGTTTTTAATTGACGATGACCAACCGTTTTCTTATAACGAGTCTTGCTCTTATATTTAACTACCGTTACCTTGGCGTCTTTGGCAGTATTAATAATCTCTCCGCTAACCTTTTCTCCTAAAGACGGCGTACCTAATTCTAAATTATTAGCCTCTTCATCGGAAATAAGTAAAGTGTCAAATTTTACCACCGCACCTGATTCTGCTTCCAGTTTTTCCACTTTAATGGTCTGACCTTCCTTGACGCGGTATTGTTTGCCTCCGGTTTTAATAATGGCGATTTTCATAGGATATTTACTAATTTAAGAATAAAAATAGCCAAGGTGCGCGGGGCGCAACACTCATTGGCTTAAGATATGGTCTTATCTTATCAAATATTTGAAAAATGTCAACAAATAGATTATAGTGAACTAAGAAGACTATAACTAACTTAAGATTATTATGCCAAAATTTGTAATTACCGGCGGCACTAAACTATCTGGACAGATCGCTGTTAGTGGCGCCAAAAATTCCGCTTTAAAAATAATCCCCGCCGCCCTGCTCTCCAAAGAACCAATAACCATTAAAAATCTTCCGGAAATTGAAGATGTTGACCGCTCGCTAGAATTATTAGAATCACTCGGCGCAATTATTAAAAGATCAAAAAACCAAGTCATAATTGATACCAGTCCAATTAAAGAGAGTGTTTTAGAACCTAAGCTGGCGGATAAATTTAGAGGATCAATTATGTTTGTCGGACCCATGCTGGCTCGGTTTGGGGAGGTAAAATTCCCGCATCCCGGGGGCTGCGTGATTGGCGCTGGAGGCCGCCCAATTGATCTTTTTATTGAAGGTTATAAGGCTTATGGCGCAGAAATTAACGAGGATCATGGTAATTTTTACCACCTTAAAGCTAAAAAACTTAAACCAGCCAATTATTTCTTTCCGTTAGTTAGCGTTACTGCGACCGAAAGCATGCTCATGACGGCTTCAATTATTCCCGGCAAAACTATTTTAAAAAATTGCGCCATGGAACCGGAAATTGAAGCTCTGGCTGAATATTTAAATAAGCAAGGAGCCAAAATAAAAGGCGCCGGTTCTCCAACGATTACCATTGAAGGCAATAAAAAACTAAAAGCGGGTATTTTTACAGTTATTCCGGATCGCATCGAAACCGGGTCTTTCGCCATTATGGCCGCCGCGACTAATTCTGAAATTACTATCACTGACTGCAACCCGGATCACATCATGACCCTCTTAGTAATTTTAAAGAAAGTTGGCGTTAATTTTGAAATCGGAAAAAACTGGATCAAAATGAAAAAAAGCGGCAAGCTTACCGCCTGCGATATCAAAACCCATGAATACCCGGGATTTGCCACTGACTTACAATCGCCTTACGTCGTTTTAATGACTCAAGCTAACGGTTCCTCTCTGGTTCACGAGACGATTTATGATGGCCGGCTAGTTTGGACCGATATGCTGTGCCAAATGGGCGCCAACGTTAATATGTGCGATCCGCATCGAGTAATCGTCCAGGGGCCGACTAAATTGCACGGCAAGCATTTAGTTAGCCCGGATTTACGAGCTGGGATTGCTCTAGTCATCGCCGGCTTGGTCGCTCAGGGAAAGACTGAAATCGATAACATATATCAAATTGACCGCGGCTATTCACAGTTAGAAACCCGTTTACAAAAAATCGGCGCTAAAATAAAACGGGTAGACTAAAAACATTATGACTAAAAAAACTCGCGATCTATTGTTTGGCATTTTTGTTTTTTTATTTGTGGTAATTACAATTACTTTATCTTTATATGCTACCGGCTATCGCTTTAATCTGACTTGGCCGCTTAAGTTAAATTTAATGCTAGTTAAAACTGGCACCCTAGCTTTAGACACCGACCCCCATGGCGCGACCGTTTTAATTACCAGCGAAACAAAAATAAGTTCTGTTTTTTCATTTAATGCTAAAAAAAATAAAGTAACGCCGATTAAGATTAAAAATTTACTGCCCGGAGAATATACAGTTTCTTTTAATCTAGAAAATTATTGGCCTTTTGAAAAAAAATTAACTGTCAGTCCTGAACAAACTACTTTTTTAGAAAATGTGATTCTATTTAAAAAAAGCCTGCCTTTAAATATTTTTTCCAGCAAAACCCAGGAAATAGATTATTCTGCTAACGGTAATTATGCTTGGTTAAAAGACAGCGGCGACATAATCAATTTAAAGACTGAACAAGCAGCCGCTAAAGTGAGCACGGCTAAATTAAATTGGGTTAGCGGCGGCAAACAATTACTGACCGGCCCTAAGCTGCTTACCTTGGATAATAATAATTATTATGATTACACCAGCTTAATCGGCGCCGTTGAAGAAGCCCAAATGTCTGACAGTGGTGATTTCATAATTTATCTATCTAAAAATAATTTAGCGGCTTTTAATTTCTCATCTAAGAGCACGACGATAGTTCCTGGTAGCGGCAACATTCTTTGCTACGGCACCAGTGGTAACATCTTATTCTTAGTAGTCTCCGAAAAAAATAAGACTGAACTTAAAAGCTTCGATTTAGTAAATAAAAATTTCATCGCGACCACTGAACTATTAAATTCCAAAAGTTTTTCCATTAATCAAGACAATAATAAAAACCCGATATTAATCGACAATGAACATAAAATTATTTATTTATTAACCAGCGATAGCAACAATATTATCAGCGATGTGATTCGCGGAGCCACCGTTTTTAAATGGATAGACGGCAATAAATTAGCCTATGCCAGCGAATCAGAGGTTTATATCTACGACCTGACTCAGAGTAAATCATATTTAATCACTCGGCTCAGTGAAAAAATAAATTCTCTCGCTTGGAGCCCGAATAATTATTTAATCTACGCAACCGGTAATAATATCGGCACCATAAATCTCACGAACGGCGGCAATGACATTACTATTTTATGGCGCGGCAACAATCTTTCCTCGCTGTATCTGGACGGAAAAAACAGCATCTTATATTTTTCCGGAGCCATCGGCCAACAGAGCGGACTTTACAAAATGGCCTTACAATAAAATTAAACTAACAAAAAAGACTTTTAATAAAAGTCTTTTTTGTTTACTTCTTAAAGTTTCACCGAAATTTCTTGGATTAATTTTTTCAAATTATCGCCCACTTCTGGATTTTTTAAACCCAGTTTAATTGTGGCTTTAATAAAACCGAATTTATCGCCCGTATCCAGCCATTCCCCTTTTAGCTTCAAACCATACAAAGGCTGGCCATCACCTAGTAAGACATCAAAGGCGTCAGCCAAACGGATTTCCCCGCTTTTACCGCCCTTCATATCAGCCAAGATTTTAAAGATTTCCGGAGTAATTATATATAAACCAACGGCTACCAAATTAGATGGCGCAGTACCGACAGCCGGTTTTTCCACAAATCTTTTAATATTATAAACTCCGCTAGCGACTTCTTCCCCGTCGATAACCCCGAATTTAGAAACATCGGCTGGAGCTACTTCTGATAAGCCGACAACCGGATAACCATATTTTTCATAAGCATCAATCAGTTGTTTAACGGGCGAGATATCAGCGTCATACAAAGTATCACCAAACATCACCAGCACCGGTTCATCATCGCGCACCAGATGAGCCGCGCAATTAATGGCGTGGCCATCGCCCAAGGGAATCGGCTGGCGCACATAAGAAAATTTAGCCAAGTGCTCAATCGCTTCGACTTTGGCAATCAAATCTAATTTATTTTTTTCTACCAAGGTTTTTGATAATTCAAAAGAATAATCAAAATGATCTTCAATGGCGCGTTTGCCGCGGCCGGTAACAAAAATCACTTCCGATATCCCCGCTTCCGCTGCCTGCTCCACTAAATACTGAATAACCGGTTTATCAACAACCGGTAGCATTTCTTTGGGCTGAGCCTTAGTCGCCGGCAAGAAACGAGTGCCAAAACCGGCCACCGGCATAATTGCTTTTTTAATTTTTTGCATATATTTTATTTTATTTTTCGCCACTTACTAAAATATCTAAGAGCTGATTTTAAATGTTCGCGGGCAATCTTATCTTGGAATAGAGACTGGTACCAAGGCAAGTTGGCGCTTTGGCGCAGGTGGTCATGAATAACTTTGGCTAACGGATAATAGACAACTAATTGGCCGCGGCGGTTAATCTGGCGCCCCAAATCAACATCTTCAAAATACATAAAATAACGTTCATCAAACAATTGGCCGGCTACTAGTTCCAAACGGCGCACCATAAAACAAGCGCCCAAAAGCCAATCAACCGCCATTATCTCCTCGTGACTGCTAGCCTTCATCAAATAACAATTTAAAGACTTAGGAAAAAAACGGCCAATAGACGTACGCCGCAAAAGAGGAATGTAAAATTTGGGAAAACGCACGCAAGAATATTGCAAAGATCCGTCCGGATTCAAAAGCTTCGGACCGATAAGGCCGATCTCTTGATGGCAGCTAAAATAATTAAACAGTTTTTTAATCGTATCGCGCTCATAAATAATATCTGGATTAGAAATTAAAATAAAATCCCCGGTCGAATTTTTAATTCCCAAATTATTACCGCCGCCCATACCGAGATTTTGATCACTAAAAATCACCCGATACTCGCCAGTTAAATCCGAAAGATCATCGCCGGAATTATTTTCCACAATTATCACTTCGTATTTTAAACCCGATAAATCCGACCGCTTAATTGAGTTTAGGCAACTAAGCAGCTTGGCTCGGCTTTTATAATTAACAATAATAATTGATAGATCCATATTATTTGAGCAGTTGCCAGAAAAAATTAAATACTGGATTAACTAAATATTTTAAAATCGGATTATCGATTTCTTGAAATTCAATGCGGCCGACAAAAGTCCGGCTGATACTTTTCCGGGGAACTTTAGTAATCGCTTTCAGCTGTTTTCGATTTCTAGAAATCAAACGCCAAGTGCTCGGTTTTAAAAAATAAGCGTCCACTTTTAATTTAGTTTTTAGCCAAGAGCCCTTAATTGAAAAAGCGGTCATCCCTAAACTCATCGCCGCTAAGAAAGGTGACAGAATAATAATCTGCCCTAAAGGATAAAAACTAAAAAAACTAAGCAAGCGGTTGCGTTCCATATAATAGAGCATGCGGACGCTGCGCTCGAACTCATATTTATGCCAAACTAAAGATTTAGTGGCCAAAATAACTTTATACCCTGCCAGTCTAACTTTCAAGCTCAAGTCCAAATCATCATGATACATGTAATAGTCTTCATTGTAGCCGCCCACCTCTTGAAAGACCGTCTTTCTGATGATAAAAGAACAGCCGGAAGCATAAAAAATCTCGCAGCCATCTTTGATCTTAAGCGCCGATTTCTTAAAGCGATAAGAACTGGTAAAACCAAAGAATAAGAAATGAATCAAATTACCGGTCGTGTTAACTAAAGGATCTATTTTTTCGGCCGCCGTTTTAGGCTCCAGTAAAATTAGAGATTGAGCCATGGCCGCGTCCGGATTATTATCTAAAGCCGTTACCAACCCTCTTAGCCAATTAGCTTCAAACTCCGTATCCATATTGGCCGCCACCAAATAATCACAGCCATCAGCGATTGCGCGATTCATCCCTAAATTATTAGCCGCGCAATAATTACCGTCCGAACGCGGCAAAATAACCGCTTCCGGATAATTGGCTTTTAAATAACTTAAAGAATCATTAGAACTAGCATTATCAATTAAATAAACCTGGAAATTAAGATCCGTCTGAATACGCAAAGAATTGCGGCAAGCGCTTAAATATTTACTGGCATAATCTTTATAATTAACTAAAACTATTCCAACTTTTTTCATTTTATTTTTGAGCTAATAAACTAACGATTAAATCAACCAGCTGCCAGGCGATTTTTAAAAGATAATACTGCCAAACCGCTTCCCATTTTTTAAAATATTTAAGCATTGAATCCTCAAAATATTTTTGTTTAGTGGTTAGAGCCACTTGCCCGAAACTGGCACCGACATAATCAACACACTGCGCCGCCGGACTATACCAAACTTCTCCGCCATTTTGATAAACCTGACGGCAAAAATCCACTTCTTCGAACCAAATAAAATAACGCTCATCAAGTAAAATATTTTTTTGCCCAGAAATATTTAACCAGGCTTTTTTATTAATTAAGAAGAAGGCGCCGCGGATTGAGTCGACTTTAGCCTCTTTCTCATAATCAAAACTATTGTGTAAATAATGATTTAACACACCGGGCAGCAAATGAGGAAGCTTAATAATTATCATCAGCTGATCAAAAAACAAAGGAAAACGGCGCACCTGTTTAATAATTTCACCCTGGCTATCAACCAGTTTATAACCGGAAACGACGGCTTGCTGATTATTCTTGGCCCAAGTTAAAGCGTTAATCAGAGTGTCCGGGCGAACTAGCATGTCAGGATTAAGTAATAAGACATAATCTCCCTGAGCTTGAATCAAGGCTTGATTATTGGCCTTAGCAAAACCCCGGTTATCATCATTAGCCAGAAGTTTTACTTGAGGAAATTCCGCTCTGACCATTTCCGCACTGCCATCACCCGAATTATTATCAACGACATAAACTTCATAGGAAAAATCGCCCCGTGAAGCGTAAAGCGCCCGTAAGTTAGCCCTTAATTTTTCTTTAACTTTCCAAGAAACAATAATAACCGATAAATCCATATTATTTAAGTATCTTTATTAACTTAGTCTTGTCTCCAGCCCCAGCGATAATTTTAAAACGATCTTTAGAAACTTGCAGCTCTTTAGCTAGGAATTTTATCAGTTCAGTATTAGCTTTGCCCTTTTCAGGAGCAGCCGCCACAGCAATTTTATAAACATCATCGGCCATCATTTCTCTAAATTCAGTTTTAGCGCTGCCGGGAACTACTTTAACGGCCAAATAAGCTTCGCCTTTAATTTTAAGTTGAGTCAGAATTCCTTGCCACATATTATTTAGCAAACATAATCACATTAGGAATATTGCGTCCCGGGCCAACCATATATTCATCATTATAGAATAAAGCAGCGCTTGATCCGCCATCCAGATTTAAAGCATAATCCATTTTAAGAGTTTTCATAATCACCGCTAAATCATCAATAGTCGCCGAATGAGCAATCACCAAATAAAGCATGCCATGGCCGCCGGTGCCATTATCCTGATAACCGATGGCGTTACGCAAATATTTACCATAACGCTGACTAGCATCAATTTCCCATTCAATCAAAGAATTTTTGCCGTCTTCGACTAGGCGCGGTTTATTGCCGACAGCCGCCTGTAAGGTCACGCCATATTTAGCCTCAAAGTCAGCGACACTTTTGAAATCACGGGCATCCTTAAAATAATAGAATTTATTATTAGTGTCAAAAACCATCATCGGCCCTGTGGTCCAATATTTGAGTTCCGCTTCGTTCATTAAAGTTTTTTTGGCAGAATTATAAACCGGAAAAAAATAATAATTAGCCGCGCCGCAACCGGCACTAGAACAAAAATAAGTGCCATTTATACCCGCAAAAGCGTGAGCCGGAAAAACATAATCAGCCAGCGATTTAGCCGCACAGTTACTTTTACAAGTGGCATCATTAGCGGTATCTGTTAAAATTTTTAAAGCTGGGTCGCTTAAATCTATTTTAACCAAATCGACATAAAAAGAACCGCGCTCAGTTTTTACTTTAGTATAGGTATAACTGCTGTATTTATCCAAAGACTCTTGAAGTTCCGGGGTATGAATCTGGGCCAACTGTTCGGGGGTTACTTGAGTGGCCAGGAGCGGCAAATTTTTAAAAAAGGCGGAGCTGGTGCTTAAATCATATTTTTTAAGATCGAGTGGACTTACATACCAGGCTTCCCCTTTTTTTTCGGTTCGCAAAATAATCTTACCCGCCACTTTCTTCGCCAAATCTTCATTATTTTTTAATTTCGAATCAACCTCGGTAATTTTTTTAAAATTTAATTCCGAGATGCCAACAAATTTACTCTTAAATAAATTTAAAGTTTCTTTATAATCATTTACCAAGGAACGTTTAAAGTTTTTTAAATTAACTAGCCAAAGCTCCTGGCTTTTGTCAGCTGTATAAATAACTTGTCCGGCAAAAATTTTAGCCGTGGAAGTAGCCGCCAATACTGGTTGAGAAGATATCAGCCAGATCAGAATCAGGAACCCCAAGAATAGTTTTTTCATAAAAAATCAGCTAATTTTATAATCTTAATTTATTTATAGTTTAGTCCCTTTTTAGAGGAAAATCAATTAAAAATTAGAGTTAATTTATAATGATAAAACTACTCTCTGTCAAGATTCTAAAATGTTTAAATATGGCTTATAATTAATAAACAAAATTAATCTTTACTCCTATGAATGAAGAAAAAAAGCTTAGGCCTTCTTGGGATGAATATTTCAGCCATCTGGCCAATCTCGTCGGTGAGCGTGGCACTTGCGATCGGGGTCATTGCGGCGCACTCGTAACTAAAGACCGGCGCATCGTTTCGACTGGTTATGCCGGCTCCCCGGTTAACACTGTTCACTGCGATGAAGCCGGACACGAAATGCACACCATCATTCATCATGACGGTTCGAAAAGTGAGCACTGTATTAGGACCACTCATGCTGAGCAAAACGCCATCTGCCAAGCGGCCAGATTTGGTATCGCTTTAGATGGCGGCACTTTATACACCAAAATGGCACCTTGCTATGCTTGCGCTAAAATGATGATTAACGCCGGGATTAAACGTGTCGTTTGTCTTCAGGATTACCATGATTCAGCCAGGAGCAAAGAAATTTTTAAAGAAGCGGGCGTCGAGTTTGTTTTATTAAGTGATAAGGTGATGGAGTATTAAATATTTTGCTATTGACTTTTGCCAAGATTAGCGATTAGATGTCAATAGTAACTTAAAAAACGAAAGATATGAAACAGTATTTAGATTTACTTAAAGATGTCATGGAAAATGGCACGAGCAAGACTGATCGCACCGGCACCGGCACGCGAAGTGTTTTTGGCAGACAAACTCGTTTCGATTTAAATGAGGGCTTTCCGGTTTTAACCACCAAAAAACTCCACCTCAAATCTATTATCCATGAATTGCTTTGGTTTCTTAAAGGCGATTCCAATATCAAGTATTTAAAGGATAATAAAGTAAACATCTGGAATGAATGGGCCGATGAAAATGGAGAACTAGGCCCAGTCTATGGTGTCCAATGGCGCTCTTGGCCGACCCCTGATGGTCGTCATATCGATCAAATCAGCAACCTTATCGAGATGATTAAAAAAAATCCCGATTCCCGGCGTCTGATTGTTTCCGCCTGGAACGTCGCCGAAATTGACAACATGAAATTGCCACCCTGCCATGCTCTCTTCCAATTCTATGTGGCTGACGGCAAACTATCTTGCCAACTATACCAAAGAAGCTGCGATTTATTCTTAGGCGTTCCTTTTAACATTGCCTCCTACGCCCTACTGACGATGATGGTGGCCCAGGTCTGCGATCTTAAATTAGGAGAATTTGTACACACTTTCGGTGACTTGCACATCTACAACAACCATTTCGAACAGGTTGCCCTGCAACTGACTCGGACGCCCAAAAAATTGCCGACCATGAAGATTAATCCTGAGGTTAAGGATATCTTTGGTTTTAAATTTGAAGATTTCCAGCTGGAAAATTATGAAGCCGAGGCCACAATTCCAGCACCAATTGCTGTTTAAAATTTTAAAAAGGCCGCTTAAAATATCTAAGCGGCTTTTCTTGTAAAGATATGATTCCTGTAACTTTAATGATGGCTATTTCCGTTGACGGAAAAATTGCCAAAGACAAAAATCAATTAGCTAACTGGACCAGTCCGGAAGATAAAAAGCTTTTTGTCACTGAGTCTAAAAAACATGGCGTAGTGATGATGGGCGAAAATACTTTTAACACCTTCCCCTCCCCTCTGCCAAAACGTCTAAATGTGGTCTTTTCGGAAAATCCAAAACCCGATTATGATAATGTTAAATATGTCAGCGGTGAAATAGAAAAAGTGCTAAAAGAATTAGAAGATATGGGCTATAAATCGGTTTTACTGGGCGGCGGCTGTTATCTCAATTCCCTATTTTTAAAAAATAAATTAATTTCTGAAATAATTCTAACGGTCGAACCAAAAATATTCGGGACCGGATTATCTTTGTTCGAAATTGACGCCGAAGCTTCTTTAGAGCTTGAATCTTTAGAAAAATTAAATCATAATACTTTGGCAATTAAATACAAAGTAAATTACTCCAACTAAAATGACCAAAAAAATCATTATCGGCTTCACGGGGCTCATGGCCAGCGGCAAAGATGAGGCTAAAAAATATCTAGAGACTAAATACGGCGCGAAAAGCTTTCGTTTTTCCACGATTATGCGTGATATTTTAAAGAGAATCAATGTCGAAATGAGCCGTTACAATTTATCAGCTTTATCTCTTTGTCTGCGCCAAACTTTTGGCGAAGATTTATTTGCCAAAGTAATTGCCAGCGATGCTAGCCAAGTCGACAGCAAGATCGTAGTCGTTGACGGCGTCAGACGTCTCGCGGACATTATCCACCTAACTAAGTTAGACGGTTTTTATTTAATAGCTATTGAAGCTGATCCCAAAATACGCTACGAAAGAATGATTAAACGGGGTGAAAATGTCGGTGAATCAGAAAAAACTTATGAACAATTTTTAGCTGACCATCAAACCGAAACTGAGCTCACAATTCCCGAAGTCATGTCGCACGCTACTTTAAAAATCAATAATGACGGTGATTTGGCTAATTTATATCAACAAATTGACAAAATAGTAACTAAGATCCAAAATAATTAAGAATCTTTTAAAAGTTGAATTGAGCCGCGAAATAATTTAATTTCGAGCTCTTTTTTGTAAAGCCCCATGTCTACTAATCTAGGAAAATTTATTGTCATCGACGGTACCGATGGTTCAGGCAAAACCACGCAGTTTAATTTATTAGTTGATAAATTAAAAGCGGAGGGTTTTTTGGTTGAGGTTGCCGACTTCCCCCAATACAATACTAAATCAGCGGGCTTAGTTGAAGAATATTTAAGCGGTAAATATGGCAGCGCGGACGAAGTGACGCCTTATCAATCATCAATTTTCTACGCGATTGACCGCTATGATGCCAGTTTTAAAATCAGACAGTGGCTGCAAGAAGGAAAAATAGTTATCGCCAATCGTTATGTCTCCGCCAGTTTGGGCCATCAAGGCGGAAAAATTGAAAATCCGCTCGAGCGCAAAGTTTTTTTTAATTGGCTCTATGAACTAGAATATAAACTTTTTAATATTCCCAAGCCTGATTTATCTTTAATTTTACATGTTGAAGCTAGTATCGCCCAACAACTAGCCGCCAAGCGCCACCGCGAAGATTGGGTCGGAAAAACCCGCGATATCCACGAAGAAAACTTGGACCATTTAAAAAAAGCCGAGCAGATTTATTTAGAGATTGCTCAAACTTTTCCGGATTTTAAATTAATTAAATGCACTCGTGACGGCGAAATCATGGATCGTCAAGAAATTCATGATTTAGTTTGGATTTATACTAACCAAGCGATTGGCGGTCGCGGCCAAAAAACGGCTAGCGGTTTTCGCGCTATCTCGGAAATAATCAGCGGCAATCCACAGATTATAAATAACAAGGATTTCTTTTTCAAAAAAGAGGAAGTTTCAAATTATCAGCCTAGCCAAGTAGCAGAGATAATTGAAAATTCAGAAGTAAATATCCCTGTGCCCGAAAATAATTCCCGAATTATTGTTGAAAGAATTACATCAGAGGCTAAACTACCAACCCGAGCTCATGATGGCGATGCCGGACTTGATCTCTATGCCAATGAATATTGTTCCATTGCCCCCTATCAACAAGGTTTAATTGCCACGGGAATTAAAATGATTATCCCTTACGGTTACGCCGGTTTAATTTGGGATAAAAGCGGTTTGGCCACTCAAGGCCTAACTAACTTAGGCGGAGTAATTGATACTGGTTATCGCGGCGAGGTTAAAGTTATTATTAAAAATCTTAGTGAAGATATAATTAACATTGAGCCGGGCCAAAAAATTGCTCAAATTTTAATTCAGAAGGTGGAATTGCTAGAACCTGAAGAAGGCTTAATTAATGATCAAACCGAAAGACAAACTGGCGCTTTTGGCAGCAGTGGTAGTTTCTAAAAATTTATTTATTTCACAAATTAAAAAGGGCACTAAACTTTTGTTTAGCGCCCTTTAAAATACCTAAATTCATAATTCAGCACTGGAATCATTATTAACCGGTGACGTTATCAAAATACCGTCAGCGACTAAAAGCTGGCATTCGGCACAACAGTTAGTCTCTGGTTCCGGAGAAGATTCTAAAATCACATCGAGCAAAATGCCACAATAAAAACAATAAACATAATTTAGAACTCCAGCCGGAGTTCGCTGTTTGCCAATATTCCTGACCCTTCTTTCATGCAGGCGTTGCGTGAGCCTGATTGCCTCCTTGCTTTCCATAGTATTTATTTTAAATTGTTAATTAACTAAATGACCCCCAAATATATAATATAATAGCCTTTTCGTCAACAACTCTTCCCTCACAGCCCTTTTTCCTATAAAATCATAATATATGAAATATGACGCTATCATCGGCCTGGAAATCCACGCCGAAATCAAAACTAAGAGTAAAATGTTCTGCGCCTGTGATAATGATGCGAGCGACCAGGCGCCAAATACGGCCGTCTGCCCCATTTGTTTAGGACATCCGGGAACTTTACCGGTGCCTAACAAAAGAGCCTTAGAGCTCGTTATTTTGGCTGGCTTAGCGACTCATTGCCATATTAACCGAGTCTCTAAATTCGACCGTAAAAATTACTTTTACCCCGATTTGCCTAAGGGCTATCAGATCTCCCAATACGATCTACCCTTGTGCTATGCCGGTTATTTAGAAATCGATGGCGAAAAAGTTTTAATTACCAGAATTCATATTGAAGAAGATACCGGTAAATCAACCCACCCTAAAGATGGCGATCACACTCTTTTAGACTTTAATCGCGCCGGTACGCCGCTGCTAGAAATGGTCACCGAACCAGTAATTAAGAGCGCTGAAGCCGCTAAAAAATTCGGACAGAAATTTCAGCAGCTTTTACGATATCTTAACATTTCTAACGCCGATATGGAAAAAGGTGAAATGCGCTGTGAAGCTAATGTCAGTGTCCAGGCCGCCGGTAAATGGGAATATAAAGATAACAAGATAAATGGTTTAGCGGGCTACAAGCTTAATCCCAAAGTAGAAGTTAAAAATATTAATTCTTTCCGCTCACTAGAAAAAGCCATTAAATTTGAAATCGAAAGACAAAGCGCCGCCCTAGAAAAAGGCGAGGTAATCGCTGTTGAAACTCGTGGTTGGGATGATTCGAAAAACGTCACTAAAAGCCAGCGTGTTAAAGAAACGGCCGCTGATTATCGTTACTTTCCAGAACCAGATATTCCACCGTTAGCAATTAGTGATGATATGATTGCGGGTATCGCCGAAGAAATCGGTGAACTACCGGAAGCTAAAAGTGCTCGTTTTGTTCTTCAGTACGGCTTTAAAGCCGATTTAGCGGACGTGATTACTTATGACCAAGAATTAGCCAATTGGACTGAAGAGGTAATTTCCGAACTTGGCGCCTGGATAAACGCCCAAGGCGATTCTTATGAGCGTCAAGATAAGAAGTTAGCCCAAACAGCCGGCAATTTAATCGCCGGGGAGTTGCTTTATCATTTAAAAACTGACCACCGAAAAATTAGCGACCTTCATATTACACCGGAAAATTTTGCGGAACTAGTTTGTTTAATTTATCAAGGCAAAATAGGTTCTAGTGCGGGACAGACTATTTTAAAAGAAATGTATGCTAACGGCGGCGACCCGGAAGATATTATGAAAAATTTAGGCCTCGAGCAAATTGATAATGAAGCTGAACTCATTGAAGCCATCAAAATTATAATCGAGAAAAATCCAGTTCAAGCCGCTGAATATAAAGCTGGTAAATTGCCGCTAATCCAGTTCTTTGTCGGGAAAGTAATGGCGGAAACTAAAGGTAAGGCTAATCCTGAAGTTGTTAGAGAGTTACTGGAAAAATTGTTAGTTGAATAAAATAAAAAAAATTATTTCGCAAGAAAAAACCCGTTTCATTTTGAAACGGGTTTTTTAATTTCACTTGCGGACACCAAGAAAGCGATAATGAGCACCCCAGTCACCAGCAACAAAAGAGAGTTTAAGTCCACGCTTATAGTCATTTACGTACAGAAAAGGCACAAAACGACCGACACAAGCCCAGTGCCAAACAGAACCCAGAGCGACAATTGGAAATTGTCTTTGCAGTTCAGGGTGCACGGCGCCTAAGGCTAACAGCTCCATTAAGGTTGCGGGGCGATAATCAGCTTTCTCCATTTCAGAAATACCATCATTGGAACTGATGTCACGATTGAAATAAAATAATTTAGTAACCACTTCAACTTTTTTTCCAATCATCTCCGGAGAAATGGGAAAATTTTTG
>TBL_comb47_HYPODRAFT_10002658_pt1 | contig 21851 bp, 29 predicted proteins | sample TroBogypolimnion_40_FD_10682 | JGI IMG/M metagenome (IMG submission 10682) | reverse complement strand
TTTGGAACCCATGAAAAAGGTTTTTCAGGCATACAGTATTGGCATCTAAAATTACATCGTTCTGTGACTGAGACGCGGATATAGTCTACTACTCTGTCGTAACTATCTATTAGCAAGATAAATCCTTGATTTTAATAAGTTTTGGATTATATCAGTATGAAGTTTGCAAAGAGTTGATGTTAAAAAGAAATCAAAGTTTTTTAATAATTATGTATACAAAAGAGATCATTGAAGGTGAAACCTAAAACTCTCTTGCATCTGGACGCTGCAAGTAGCTTCAGGGGGTTGCAGGGACATTTATGTCCCTGCCAACATTTAGAGCAAAGCACTAAATGTTGTATTTACTAGTGTAGATCTTTCCAGATAGAACGTTTCCATAGATAAGAAAAGAGTGCAAATATTACGATGAATATCATCACTTTTTTACCTACTTCTTCGCGCTCAAAACGTTTTGTATCACCAGCATCTGCTAGGTGTTCTATAACTTTATCAGCACTTGCAGCAGTTACACCAACACGTGGCATTGCTGTTCCTTCAAGAAGATGTTGAGGGTTTTCAACAAATGTACTGATGTAATGCTCACCGCGTGAACGGATGTACATTGAAAGATCTGGAGGTAATTTACCCATATATTTAGTTAGTGCATCTTGATAATCTATTACTTGAATATCAAAAGCCAACTCATCTTTTTTCATTTTGAACGCAGGTTTTTCACCTATTTGTGTCCAGTTTTCATATTTCATCGCATGACAACGTCCACAAGCTGTTTCAAAAGCCATTTTTGGAGTCAATTTATCTTGTTTAACAGCGATTGACTGTAAGTAAGCAACCATATCAGCTATTTCTTGATCGATATCTCCACCAGCACCGGCAAAAGACGCCATCGGGTGTACTTTTCCACTTTCAGGAGTATATTTATGCTCAACTTTTAAAGCATGAGCAGGGTTTTTGATAAGTGCTGCTAAAAATTTAGCATCATATACAACACCTACATTGCTTAAGTCTGGAGGGTTAACACCATAACTTTGTGCACTAGTAACAGCGTCCATTGGAGCTGGCATTCCAGCAACCGAGATAGAGTGACAACCGCTACATGCACCAGCACCCATAACTAAATCTTTACCGCGAGCGGCGTCGCCAGTTTTAGTTAAAGCTGGAAGATCAGCGTAAGCAAAATGCTCACTCTCTACATGCTTGTGCATTACTGAATGCGCAAACGGCTCTACAAGATAGTATGTAACAAGCGTAAAAACTGTAACAACAGCTAATATAAATAATTCTTTCATTTTCTATTTCCCCTTACGCTTTTTTCTCTAGCATAGTGATTATTGGAAGTGCAATCCATAAACCAATAAACGTTAATGCCGCATAAAAACCTATTGAACCATATGGTTCTATTGGTGGCACTTTACCCATAGATGTTAAGACAATCATGTCAATAAGCATAGCCCAAAACCATATAAAGAACAATCCACGACGACTTGCAGGAACAGCGTTTGGACTTCTGTCTAAAAACGGTAACAAGAAGAAAATAACTTGCGCAAAACCAAATGCCATTAGACCAACATTTGTAGAAAACGGTCGTAAAATCTCATAAGACCATAAAAAGTACCACTCAGGATAAATATGCGCTGGAGTTTTTAGTCCATCAGCTGGATCAAAGTTTACCGGGTCCATCGCAAAATCATAGTGGAAAAACACTAGGTAAAAGAAGAAAATCAAAAAGATTCCAACAACAAACATATCTTTACTCATAAAGTCATTAGCAAATGCGATAACTTTTGAATGTTTTTTATCACCCGCTTTGTATTTTGCAGCTTCTGCTTCAAAATCAAGCTCTTCACCATCTTGATTGTTAACGTGAGGGATACGAAGTGCTCCAAAGTGAAGACCAATAACACCCATAATAGCCAACGGTAACAGTAAAACGTGTAACATGAAGAAACGATTCAAGAATGCTTGAGCAGGAACATAATCCCCACGAATCCACTCTACTAAACCATCTGCATGTAATCCGCCAAGACTAAAAAGGTTTGTAATAACCATACCAGCCCAGTAGCTCATTTGACCCCATGGAAGCATATAACCAGAAAACGCTTCAGCAGAGAAAGTAACAAATAAAAGCATACCTGAGATCCAGATCAACTCACGACCTTTTTTATATGAACCATAGTAGATACCCGTAAACATGTGGATATAAATCACCAAGAAAACAACAGATGCCGCAACACCGTGTACATGTCTCCATAACCATCCAAAATCCACTTCGCGCATAATAGTGTAGTTTACACTGTCAAATGCCGTATTGACGTTTGGTTGATAATACATCAATAGGAAAATTCCTGAAACTAATAAAAGAGCGAAAGTAATAGCCAAGACCATACCCATTGCCCACAAAAAGTTTATATTTTTTGGAATCCAATACTCAGTTGCCATAACACGACGAACTGTGTCAATCCCAAGGCGTTGGTTCAGCCAATCATGAACACTTGTTGCTTTTGTAAAATGTGCCATCTATTACTCCTCCTTACAGCGTTATGCCAGTTTCTTTCATTTTTTTGTACTCAGGACCCTCTTCACCAAGAACCAATTTATTTCCATCTATTTTAAAAGGAGGAATATCAAGGCCGCGTGGAGGTGGAGCTTTTGTAACCATACCGGTAAAGTCATACATACCACCATGACATGCACATAAGAAGCTTTCTCCTTTAGGGTCATATCCTGGAATACATCCAAGGTGAGTACAAAGACCGATACAAACCATATAATGTTCGCCATTTACAAGAACATCACGTGCTTTGTCTGCTTCATTTTGTTTAGCAATCATCTCTGCTGTTTTTTTCAAAACGAAGATAGGTTTTCCTCTCCATTTTTCTACCACAAGTTCATTCTCTTTATATGCTGACATATCCAGAGTCGTGAAACCCGCAGAACGTACGCTTGGAAGTGGATCCCAAGATTTTTTCATAGCATAAAGAGAGGCGACTGCTCCGACACCTGCAACGGCACCGAAGGCTTTTCCCATAAAACCTCTTCTTCCATTTTTCATAGTATTTCCTCACTACATTTAGAATTGTAAGCTTAATGCTATATCAATCTCTCTTAAAACTCTATAAATAGAACTTATCTTTAAGATAATTTACAAGTTTAATACTGTTTTGTGGCACTTGGTTATAAGAATGTGATAAATTTTGAGAGATTGCAGTGCTTAAAAGAGTTTTGTCAAAGTCGTTTATCACAGGAATATTAAGTTCTAAGAAAAGTTGAAGAAATTCATTGGAATAATCAGGACGCTTCAAGTATATTGGTCTTCCACCGCTTGCAAGAGAATCTAATACGGCTTGTGGAGATGATGTGACTAAGATTTTAGAAGCAGTGATAAACTCGTCATACTCTTCAAACTCATAATGTTTTTTGAATGTTTTCTTTAACATCTCTTCATAATCAAAAAAGTAGTAAAACCCGAGTAAAAGCTCTGCCTTTAGCCCTTCTAATATATCAAGATGTTTTTCTAAGTCCTTTTCATAATCATCATCGCCAAAGAAAAATCCTATCTCAATCGTCTTATCAAATGTCCCAAAGTATTTATCATCTACGACAACACTCTTACATGTAAGCGCATCTTCAAAATAGGCTGAGATCAAAAACTCATTTTCGGCGCGTTTATCTTCTGGATCATCACTCACTCTGATAAACTTTGAAAAGTAAGATCTCATATCTTCAAGCATCAAAGGGTTCGCCTCAGCACTATCGAAAATCAGAGCATCACCGTGATGAGTAATATTGACTATATTTCTTACAAGATCGATACCGACACTATTTTTTATCCCAAAATGTCTCGCTTCATGAGCAATACGAAAGTCAGAACATAAAAGTGTCACCTCATCATCACCAAGGGCATTTAAGATCGCAACCGCACGACGAAATCTATCTAGTCCGACTCTGTGACCTGTATCTACATAATAAAATTTTCTCATCTGCGCTCACCTTATAAACTATTTTTGTGATTCTACACAATAGTAAATAAAAAACTTCCTACCAAAATAACGCACTTATAGAAAATTCATCATTCAAGTAATTTTTTGGTTAAAAGTAAACCTTTAATCCTGCTATTTTTATAGGTAGATTTCTTATTTCCATCCGGAAAATTCTTTAAATCCCAAAGCAATTTTCTAGCGTCAAGTCAAACGATTTAACTACCCTAAAGAAATCCTATAATACAATACTGTATTACAAAATACAAAAGGAGTTACTATGACCGCTACAGTAAGGCTAGATGCTGTTCTTGAAAATCAATTAAATAGATTATCTGTTGTATTACATAAAAAGAAAAGTGACATCATCAGGGATGCTATTAGTTTTTATGCTATAAATATCGAAAAAGATAAAAAATCTAGAATACTTCAAGCGATAGAAAAAACAAAAGATATAGATAAAAACGAATTTGACGATTTTCAAGGAACTCTTGATGATGGTATCTAAAGGTGAAATTTGGTTGGTCAATCTCAACCCAATCAAAAAAAGTAATGAGATAGGCAAAATACGACCCGTATTGGTGTATCAAAATGATGAACTCAATCATAGTGATTATCCTACAACTATCATAATCCCACTTAGTACTTCATTGGTAGATGATGCGGAGCCTTTACGGATGAGAATATCAAAAAGAGATGATTTGGAAAAAGATTCCGATATTGTCATTACACAAATACGAGCGATAGACAATACGAGGTTTATCAAGAAACTAGCCTTGCTTACGACTTCTGAACTAGCTAAAATCAAAGAGTATTTTGAAGAGATAACTTTTTAGCATATCTCTACTTCGATGCGATTCTCATCGCTAGCTTACGCGCAAATGGGAACACGAGCAGTATTGTTGGAAAGGCAATAGCATACGCAACCACCCATGCATGTAACCAAATCCCGATAAACTGATCTACATATCCCAGATTTATAAGCGTGATCGCTCCTGACATGATAAAACTCATAAATCCCGATAGAAGCAGAGCTTGAACTTGATGTAAATATTTGATAGAAACCATAGAACTCCTTTATTTAAAAATGCTTACATGTAAGCGAAATATTATTCAAATAACCCAAACTCTTTTTTACTTTCACTTGTTTGAATGCTCAAGAGCTGTTGCAAATTTCCCTCACTACTGGTTATCGGTGTTGCTTTGACTACTTTTTCCTTAAAAATAGTTTCTGCGGGCAAGGCAGTTTTGCTTTTCTCTGCTTCTTGTGCCTTTTCAAGTTTTTTCATGAGCTGTTCCTTATAATCACTCACCATTTTTGCAATATTCATAGTTTTATCTGGATTTTTCGCTTGTTCATCAAGAAGTTTTTGACGATACTTTTCAACTAAAGCCTCTATCTTTTCCTGATTTTGATCTGCTAGAAAAACCGCTGCACCTTTGGTACTCAAACTCTTTCTAAACTGTTCTAGTTCACCATCACTAGCATTTACGTCATCACTAGTTTGATAGGTGGTACCGCCAATGAGACTTTTAACAATATCCACATAGGTCTGTGAAGTTGTTGTGCCCTGCATTGCAAGATCAGAAGTGGTACTCAAAAAACTACTATTTGTTGTAGAGGATATTTGCATGATAGACCCCTTTTACTAAGTCTATAAGCAATAACTGTTCACTTTTAAAATCTTATATATCTCATTTTATTCATTATTTTGTAAATATTCATAAGCGATACGCTCAGCTTCTTTCCCGCTGGCTCCATCGCCTTTTATGTTAAAAGCGAAGAGTGTTGTCTTGTTATCTTGCTTCATAAATCCTATAAACCAGCCGACATTGGCACAACTGCCAGTTTTTCCTGCAAGCTGATAATCTCCATGCTTTTTTAAAGTGATAATATCTTTAGCGATATTCATGGCACGAGATGAAAACGGCAAATCATTACGAACAAGACGGGAGAGAAAATCTACTTGCTCGTTTGGCGATATTTTCAAACTTCCCTTCCCAAGCCAAAAGTCCGTCAATGTACGCGAAGTATCCTCATTTCCATAATGAACTTTTCTTACATATTCTAGCATCTGTTTTACTCCAATGTGTCGTGCCATCTCCTGATAAAACCAAACAGCAGATACCGCAATGGCTGTACGCATAGAGTGGTCATGGTTCCATACCGGATACTCTCTCACAACGCCATCCCATTTGACACTCTCATTTTCATCTTTGATCGCACCTGTATCAAGAGCTATCATGCTATTTAAAATCTTAAATGTAGAACATGGACTCAAACGCTCATCCGCTCTTGTTCCAAAAATAGTTCGTTGTGAACTGTTTAAATCTAAAATAACCGCACTTCCATCATACTTGCCAAAGTTCGGCTCTTTAGCAAACAAAGGTAAAATCAGCATACATAAAATCAGTAGTTTTGACATTTTCATTATCTCTTTTTTCCTAAGTCATAAGATGCTTTACGTTTTTGCGTATAATCCCACCAGACTTTTGGCTCGCTTGCGTTCATAAAATCGGTTATGGACATAAAGACATCAAGCACACATGGGTCTTGTCTTGTTCCGCTTTTTTCACATAGCATTGCATAGAGTTCTAGCGGGTTTTTGCCTTGAAGCTGTATTGGCGAAGTTATGCCTATCAAACGCAAATCTTCCGCCAAAGAGATTCCGATGTTTGGCAAATCAGTGAGTTTCTGGACTTTTTCGCGTATTACTTTTGATGGCTTCATGCTATCACCTTTTCTAAACTTCTATCGTACCTTCAAGATATTTCACGCCATATCCGTCGCAGAATTTCCCTCCAAAATGTTTTGGACGAATGCATACTCGTGAATTATTTTGTAGAGGGTATATTGCAATAACTCATTTGAATTAGTTGTTAAATTTTTTCTAGCTATATCTGGAATTATATTATTGTCTTTTATGTTTATATGCATTTCAGATATACCAATAAAATTTTATATTACGGATGTAGCTATGAGTTACATTTTTAGCGTTTAAAAAAGTTTGTTACTCTTCGTTTCTATTGTATTCTCTTCTTAATTTTTACAAAAGCAATCATTCTCATGGTCATCCACCATCCCGCAAGCCTGCATAAATGCGTAGATGGTGACTGAACCTACAAATTTAAACCCTCGTTTTTTCAGATCTTTAGTTATTTCATCGGAGATATTTGAAGTTGTCATGGCGCGTTTGTAGTCAGATACATCATTCTTGATCGGCTTACCGTCCACTTTGCTCCAAAAATAGTTATCTAGTGAGCCAAACTCATCTACTATTTGTAAAAATCCTTTAGCATTTTGGATGATCGCTTCTATCTTTGCTCTGTGTTTGATAACCAAACCGCTTTCTATGATTCGCTCTACATCTGAGGCTAAATATGAAGCCACTTTTTGCAAATCAAAGTTATCAAATACTGCACGATATCCTTCACGTTTTTTCAAAACCGTAAGCCAGCTCAGCCCTGCACTTTGGGTTTCAAGAGAGAAAAGCTCAAAGAGTGCTTTCTCTACATGTAAGGGTTTCCCCCACTCATTATCGTGGTAAGAAATATAAATCGGCTCACTCATCTTGACCCAAGCGCATCTTTTTTGATTGATATTCATTTTAATTGATTCGTATGCTATGAATATTTTTTTACGTTCTATGCCCCATCTATATCCGCTCATCGCTCCACTTTTTGCGATGACTCTGTGACATGGAAGGAGAAAGCCGATATGGTTTTTACCTATGGCACTTGCCACAGCGCGTACAGCTTTTGGTTTATCTAAAAAATTTGCAATATCCTGATAAGTTGAGACGATTCCCTCTGGTAAATTTAATAGTGCTTTCCAGACGTTAATCTGAAAATTTGTACCTTTTACAACCAGAGGGTATCGTATATTTTTAATGAAGATATTGTCTAAATACTCTTTGGCTCTTAAATCATCATGTAAACGATCAGCGTTTTCCCAATGCTCTTGAAAGTGATTGAATATCTGATCTCTGTTTGCATCTATAAATCCAAGATAACACACACCCTTACATGTAAAGCCAATCAATGCTTCACCAAACGGAGTCTCGCCATAACCATAAGTGATATGAACATCTTTTTCAAGCTCGCGATAATTACTTAAGGAGATTTCAGGCGTGTCCATATTTTGCAGACCTCACAAATTTTTTAAAAGTATATCTCTTACATGTAAGAAACGCAATCATAAAATTGTTGCTTTACTCTTTTAGATTTTCGATTCACGTCCCATATTTTGTGAATTAATTGCCTTTTTTTCCGAGTTAGGTAAAGAGCAACAAAATCTATACGAGCAATACAAAGCAAATAACTATGCGGAGCTTGATCCAAGCAGCAGCAACACATCAAAAATGCAGATTCCCGCGCAAAGCATCCTAGACTCTAAGCAAAATCTCATATCAAATAAAGGTACATCTTCAGCGCTAAGCCATGCTCTGCAAAAATTGTTGGTATTACTGTCGTTATCCAGTTACTTTGATTTTTTCGCAGACATTTTTATATAAATATGCAAAATTTCTAATGCGGCAGGAGTCATTCCAGAAATCTGCAATGCGGCTTGTAAAGTTGGTGGATTGAAACGATTTAGCTTTTCAATAATCTCTTTTGAAAGTCCACTCACAGAAGCAAAATCAAACGATTCTGGAATCGCCACCAATAGGTATTTTTTCATCTTTTCGATCTCTTGACTTTGCTTGTCAACATATCTTGAGTATTTTGCTTCTACTAAGATCTCTTCTTTTATATAATCATCAAATTTGCTAAGTTCTGGAACGAGTACAACCATCTTTTCTATCGTAAAGCTCTTTCTCGCTACCAACTGCTCTGCCAAGATCGTATCATTCACTTTCTCTTCATCGATGCTCTCTAAAAGAGCGATGAACTCTTTGTTTGGAGTGAATTTCGTATTTTGTAAAAGTTGCATTCCCTCGTCTATCTGCGCTTTTTTAAGGATCACTTTTTTATATGATTCTTCATCTATAAGTCCAAGTTCAAATCCATAACCGCTAAGTCTTACATCAGCTGATTCTTCGCGTAAAAGCAGGCGATACTCTGCGCGAGAAGTAAACATTCTATATGGCTCTTTCGTTCCTTTTGTAACCAAGTCATCAATAAGCACACCGATGTACGCTTCATCACGGCGAAGTACAAGCGGCTCTTTTCCTTGAAGTGAAAGTGAAGCGTTGATCCCAGCCATCAAGCCTTGCGCCGCGGCTTCTTCATAACCAGTCGTACCATTTATCTGACCAGCGAGATAAAGATTTTTGACTTTTTTTGTTTCAAGTGAGTGTTTGAGCTCAGTCGGATCAACATAATCATACTCTATCGCATAACCATAACGCACGATTCTTGCGTTTTCCATCCCTTTTACCGAATGGATCATCTGCTCTTGAACATCCACGGGAAGCGAAGTGCTCATCCCGTTGATGTAACACTCGGTATTGTCACCCGTTTGCGGTTCTATGAAAAGATGATGCTGTTCTTTATCTCGAAAGCGGTTCACTTTATCTTCGATACTTGGACAATATCTCGGTCCAACACCTTCAATCTGTCCTGTAAAAAGTGGCGCTCTGTGAAAGTTCCCTTCTATAATAGAGTGAGTATCAACATTTGTGTAAGTGATATAACATGGAAGCTGTTTTTTAGTACGTGCAAACTCCGCGCGGTCTGTTCTAAAGCTAAAAGGTGTCGGCAAAACATCACCGTCTTGGATCTCCATAACACTGAGATCAATGCTTGAAGTGTCTATTCTCGCGCAAGTTCCAGTTTTTAAACGTCCAACTCTCAGACCCTTACATGTAAGCGATTCTGAAAGATTTTCAGCACTAAATTCACCAAAACGCCCAGCTGATTTTTTATACTCGCCGATGTGAATAACACCTTTTAAAAATGTTCCTGTTGTGAGGACTACACGAGAAGCTTTGTACTCATGCATCAGATCCGTTTTCACACCCACAACTGTGTCGCCATCAAAGATAAGCGTATCAGCCGTTTCTTGTTTGAGTTCAAGATTTGGAGTCGTTAAAATAGTGTTTCGAGCGATAATGCGATACTTGTCCATATCTATCTGAGCGCGAGTTCCACGAACTGCGGGACCTTTTGTCTGGTTGAGTATTCGAAACTGTATTCCAGCTTCATCCGTGATAAGTCCCATCTCTCCACCAAGTGCGTCAAGTTCTTTAACAAGATGCCCTTTTGCAAGTCCTCCAACTGCGGGATTACAGCTTGTCGCACCCACTTGCTCGGCTAACATAGAGATTAAAAGTGTTTTGTGACCCATTCTTGCACACGCCAAAGAAGCTTCAACACCCGCATGTCCGCCGCCAACTACGATTACATCATATTTCATACTATTTGTCCAAATTTAGATAATTATTTTCGCAATTATACCCTTTTATATTTGCTAAAATAATTAGATATAATTTCGCCAAAAAAAGGTAAAAAAATGTCAAAATTTACAAATGTAGACGTAGTAAAAGAAGCAAATATCTATTTTGGCGGAAAAGTTACTAGCCGCACAATCGAGTTTTCCAATGGAGAGAAAAAAACTTTAGGCGTTATGCTTGAGGGTGAATACACTTTTAACACAGGTCTTGCAGAGGTCATGGAGATTTACAGTGGTGAGTTTTCTGTAAAACTTCCAGAAAGCGAAAGTTTCGTAGAGATGAAAACACCATGTGTTTTTGAAGTTCCTGCAAACAGTGCTTTTGATATTCATGTAACGTCTGTTACAGACTATTGCTGTTCATTTATCAACTAATCTTTTAGAGGAGAACTACTCCTCTAAGGGTTCAAACATATCTTTGGAAACGCCACAATCGGGACAAACCCAATCATCAGGAATATCAAGAAATGCAGTTCCAGCCGCGATACCGCCATCTTCATCTCCAACCTCAGGATCATAAATATAATCACATACAGTACAAATATATTTTTTCATAACAACCACCTCGTCAATAAATATCCCTCATTATAAAAAAGGCAAGATAAGAAAGAACATATTTCTTAAATTAGTGCATTTTTTAGAGCTTCGCTTTAGCTTTTATCCCTTTATAATGAGACTCTGTATAAAATAAGCCTTATTGAGTAAAGAGAAATAACATGACAAATCCATTTAAAGATTATAAACCTGAAGTCGTTGAGTATGACGAAGAGCTTGATGGCGGTGGTGAACACCTTATTCGTGATGATCTCATGAGCGAAAAAGAGATGCTCAAAGCCAAAATAACAAAAGCAAAAGCAGCGAGAAAAGGAAATCAAACCAATTATCGCCAACCTATACGCACAGAAAATGAGGTAAAATGATACAAGAAGCGCACAATGCTTACAACGGCAAAGATTATGCAAAAGCATTTGAACTTTATACGAAACTCTCTAGTTTAAACAACGAAGAAGCACAGACATCTTTGGCTTACATGTACCAAAATGCTCAAGGGTGTGAGCGAGATATGGACAAAGCAATCGCACTTTATTGGGCGGCGGCAGAAAAAAAACAGCCTTATGCACTTTATAACTTGGCACTTTTTTACGCAAACGGTCAGCATGGAGTTCCATTTGATCAGTACAAAGCGCATGAGCTCTTTTTAGAGTCGGCAGTTCGCGAAGCAGTACCAGCGATGTATGAAGTGGGTGTGATGTTTGAAAAAGGTCTTGGATGTATCTGTAGCTTCAGCGAAGCCGCATTTTGGTATGAAGAAGCTGCAAAACGTGGACATCCTGAAGCTTTTAATAATCTCGGCGTTTTATATAAAGATGGACATGGCGTATCTCAAGATGAAAAACGTGCTTTCATCTGCTTTTCCCGTTCAGCAGATGCAGGACTCAAAGAGGGAATTTACAATCTAGGTCTCATGTATGACCAAGGTCTTGGATGTGAAGAAGATCATGACAAAGCGCTTGATCTTTGTCGAAAAGCTGCATACCAAGGGCATGAAAAAGCAAAAGAGATCATCAAGTCTTTGCAAGAAGATGGAAAAATAGTTTTTTAAAAGGACGCATTTGTTCACAGGACTCATACGCGAAATGGCAGAAGTCAAAGCTTTTGCAAACAACACTCTCACTCTTCGTGCAAAATATAAGGCAGGCATCGGTGATTCTATCGCCATAAACGGTGCTTGTCTCACAGTGACTGCTCTTCATAGTGATGGTTTTAGTGTCGAACTCTCACCTGAGAGCCAAAAGATTTTAGCTTTGGAAAATTATAAAAACAAGGTTCATATCGAACCTGCTATGAGTATGGGTGATAAGTTTGAAGGACACATTGTTCAAGGGCATGTGGACACACTTGGAACTGTTACATCCATCAAAAACAGCGGTAATAGCTATGATGTTTTTATCTCAGTTGAAGCAAAATTTATCCCTTACATTGTCCCAAAAGGTTCTATCACTATTGATGGTGTGAGCTTGACTGTCAATGAAGTTTTTAAAGATTCTTTTCGTCTGACTATTATCCCACACACGATGAAAGAAACACTTTTTAGCACTTACAAAAGTGGCTCACATGTAAACATCGAGACCGATATGTTTGCACGCTACATTGCGCACATCTTGGCACATAAAAGTTCACCTGCCGCGTCATGGGATGAAGTAGATAAAATAAGTTCACTCTACTAAGATGAGTGATAAAGCTGTCGCCCTTAAATACGACAAGGAGCAAGACGGCGCGCCACGCGTTATCGCATCGGGTAAAGGTGAGATTGCACAAAAGATCATTGAAAAGGCGCAAGAGTTTCATGTGCCCATCTTTTGTAACCAAGAGCTTGTCAATTCTTTGATAAACTTGGAAATCGACAAAGAGGTACCTTCACAACTTTACAATGCTTTAGTTGATGTATTTCTCTGGCTGATGAAGAATGAATCAAAACTCTAAAGGAGTATTTATATCATGAGCGACAAAAAGATAATCGGAAGAAAAGAGCTGATCTCCATTGAAGACCTTCAGCTCTATGACCTTGATGCCAAAATAGATACGGGTGCTGATTCCAACGCTCTGCACTGTGATGACATTATTATCGATGAAAATGGATTTGTGACTTTTACTCTTTTAGATGAAGTTCACACTTCTTATCATGGAAAAAGAATCACCTTGCCAATCTACAAGATTAAAAAGATAAAAAGCTCCAACGGCATCGTTCAACATAGACCATCCATTCAAGTGATGGTGACGTTTTTTGGAAAAAGTTATAAAACCGTTATCTCACTCACAAATAGGGCAGATATGAAATATCCGATGCTTATCGGCAGAAGATTTCTGTCAAATAAATTTTTAGTTGATGTCTCAAAAGAGTATCTGGCAAAATCCCAAACTAACGAAGGAAAAATATGAGACTCTATATACTATCAAGAAACAAAAACCTTTATTCGACAAGAAGACTCTTCGAAACGGCAAAAGCCAAAGGCTGGGAAGTTCAAGTAGTTGATTATCTCAAATGTTCTATCGAAATTATGAAGGGGGAACTTCGCGTCATCTACAATGGAAAAGAGCTTCCAGCCCCTGATGCCATCATCCCTCGCATTGGTGCGAGCCGCACATTTTTTGGCACTGCCATGGTGCGTCACTTTGAGATGATGGGCGCATTTTCAACCTCTGGAAATTTGGCTATTGCAAGAAGCCGTGACAAACTTAGAAGCCTTCAGATTCTTTCAAAAAACGGTGTCGATCTGCCAAAAACAGTCTTTGCATCCAATAAATCAAGTGCGAAAGATGTGATTGAGCTCAGTGGCGGAGCACCCTTGGTACTTAAAATTTTAGAGGGCACACAAGGCGTTGGCGTTGTTTTAGTTGACAGCGAAAAAGCGGCAAAATCAGTCCTCGACGCATTTTATGGCATGAATGTTAACCTTCTTGTTCAAGAGTATATAGAAGAAGCAGGAGGCGCTGACATACGAGCTTTTGTCGTTGGCGGCGAAGTTGTCGGAGCTATGAAACGCCAAGGTGCGGAGGGAGATTTTAGATCAAACCTGCATCAAGGCGGAAGCGCGAGTGCTCATAAACTTACAAGAAAAGAAAAAACTACAGCCATTGCCGCTGCAAAATCGATGGGACTTGGTGTATGCGGAGTCGATATGATCCCCTCTTCTCGTGGTCCGCTTGTGATGGAAGTAAACTCTTCTCCCGGATTAGAAGGGATAGAAAAATCGACAAATATCGATATCGCTACTAAAATCATGGAATACATAGAAAAAAATGTCACTCCCAAAAGTGATACAAATACAAAACGCAAAAAGATCAAAAAGGATATCATTGGAGCCTAAATGCTAAATGAGCCGTTTATCATAGCCGGAACTAAAATAGAAAAAAACTCTGATGTGCTTATCAACATCGATCTGCCAAAACTCTACAATACTCCTACAGAGCTTCCAATCAGAGTGATCCGCGGTAAAAAAAATGGTCCTGTTGTCTTTATCAGTGCGGCTATCCATGGAGATGAACTCAACGGCATCGAGATTATCAGACGTTTGGGAAAATTAGAGATTCTGCAAAAACTGCGCGGTACACTGATCTTAGTACCTATCGTCAATGTGTATGGGATTATGACACTTTCTCGCTATCTTCCAGACAGACGTGATTTGAACCGTAGTTTTCCCGGAAGTGCCAAAGGCTCGCTGACAAGCAGAGTTGCAAAGATATTTTTTGATGAGATTGTCAGTAAATGTACTCTTGGCATAGACCTGCACACGGCATCCATCCACAAATCAAACCTCCCTCAGGTTCGCACAAATATAGAAAATGAATACACTTTTAAATTAGCTAAAGCCTTTGAAGCACCCGTTATTTTACACTCAGAACTTCGAGACGGTTCCCTTCGCGCCGTTGCACAAGATAATGGCGTTCCCATACTTTTATATGAAGCGGGAGAAGCTTTGAGATTTGATGAAACGAGTATTCGTATTGGTGTAAGAGGTCTCATAAATGTCTTACGAGAAAATGAGATGCTTCCAAAAACAAAAGTGAAAAAAGGTCTCAGAGCACCAATCATCACACGAACAAGCCAATGGGTACGCGCAGGCGAAAGCGGAGTACTCAGAACAATCAAATCTCTTGGAAGCACGGTTGTAAAAGATGAGATTATCGCCTACATAGACAACCCTCTTGAAGATGGAAGTTTTGAGATCATAGCACCCTTTGATGGCGTTATCATCGGTAAATCTGAGATTCCACTTGTGCAAGAGGGAGACGCTGTTTTTCACATTGCAAAACTCAGAGATATCGAGAGTGCGGAAGAGAAAATCGAATATTATAATGAAGAGATTTTAGAACAAAGCGAATTTTTAGAACTCCATGAAGAGGACACGATAGAATGATACAAGAACAGTTTTTCGATATCTTAAAACAATTGATCCGCGTCCCCAGCGTGGTAGGAGAGGAACATCCCTTTTTTATGTTTGTAAAACGTGAACTTGAAGAGATGGAGATCACTGTTGAGTACTATGATGGTGTTCTAGTAGCAAAAGGGATCAATCCCAACAGCGGTTATATCTCAGCGCATGCAGATAGAAATGGGCTTATTTGCACAGGTCATAATGAGTTTCAATACGCCGCATTCATCGCGAAAAATAGAGCCGATCTTACGGGAAACTCCTCCTCCGAGCAATGGCTCTACAACTTTACAGAACGTTTCGTAGATGAAAAGGTGCAAGCGTATGAACCTTGGTCGGGAAACTACCTTGGACTAGGACGCATTACCGAGGCAAGGCTTTGTAAACGTCGAAATAATATCGTCTTCAAAGTTGAGGGATTTGAACACCTTTTCCCTGGAACACCCATCGCATTTATAGATAAACTCGATGTCAAAGAGAACCTCATCTCCGCACAGCTTGACAATGTACTTTCTGTCGCTATCATCCTTTACATGTACGCAACAGGATATCAGGGAACGGCATTTTTTACCTCATCTGAAGAGGCTGGAAAAAGCTGGAGATTTTTGCTTGAATGGTTTAAACGTTTTGACATCTCAACAAATGAACTCCTTGTTTTGGATACAAGTCCTTACAGAATGCTCGAAGAGATACAAAATATCGATATCGTTCTCAGGAACAGAGATGCAAATGCCATCTTTCGCTCTCCTTTAAAAAAGAGGATCAAAGATATCGCCAAAAAAGAGAAGATTCGTTTTGACTATAAGGATGTTTATCTTAAAAAAAGGATGGAACAAAATGGGGGCAAAGGCTCCATTGGAGTCACGGAACTTGGACGTTTGATCCACGCGACCAAAGGAGCGATCCAAGGCGCGACACTTCAGATTCCAACCATAGGTTATCACACCGTCAATGAGACTACCACCACCAAAGCGGTCGAGAGTATTATCACGGTCTTAAAAAAACTATATCTCTAAATCACTCAGAGGCTTTGCCTCGGGATTGCAAGATATTTTATGCGCCATGTCCACTCTTTCATAGCCGCTTAATTCTTTGAGTGAAGCCAAAGTCGAACTTCGACACCCTTTAGGCTCATAGAGATAGATATGAAATCCGCTACCATGTAAGGCTAAACGAGTCGCTAGTGAGATGGAATAGGTCGTCAAAATCCCATCTTCTTTTATCACTCGGGCGATATCTGCAAAATACTCTTTTGTCCAAAGTATAGGATTTGAAGAGGGAGAAAATGCATCCTGATACACGATGTCAAACTGATGCTTACATGTAGACAAAAACTCTCTTGCATCTCCAAGATAAAGGCTTACATGTAAGCTCTCATCTTGATACTCTCCTGTTGTAGAGAGTGCATAGATAATCTCTTTAAACTCTAAAAATATCTCAGGATATTGGAAATGTTTGAGCGAAGCGATCAGCTCTTTATCAAACTCAGGCGAGTAGATAGTGAGCCTCTTTTTAATCCCCTCTTTTTTCATATAATAAAGTGTTGCAAGAGTGTTAAAGCCAAGCCCAAAGCAGATATCCAAAATCGATATCTCATCCTTGAAGCTTACATGTAAGAGTGCTGGAATCACATGCTTTTGAAGCGACTCAGCAAGCGCACCATCTTTTGTAGAGTGATAATGCTCATCAAACTCCGCTGAATAAGCCGTAAAACTACCGTCTTCGCTTTGAACCATTCGATGCTTGTCGGTTAAAAAGCTGTTATTTAAATGAGATTTTTGTATAAACATCAGCGGACCACAAAGTCAAAATAGGTCGTGGGATAAGGCTCATTTGCAAGTGTGAAATGCCACCACTCTTCCTCTAGTGGTCGAAATCCTTGAGAAAGCATAACGGAGCGTAATAACAGACGGTTTGCACGCTGCTGCGAGATGACTTCCTTGCTTGTCGGCCATGAGATGGGGCTAAAGAAGTCAAAACCCGTTCCCATATCTAGTTCCTTGCCTGTTGCAAGGTCGATCAAAGTCAGATCAACGGTACTCCCGCGCGAATGTCCAGAACGCGCTGCAATGTAGCCTTTATCAAAAAGCTCAGATTTTAAAACATCAGGGTAATAGCTTGCCTTCATTTTCGTGTCATTCAGATCTTTCGCCCAGCGGACGAAATGATTCACGGCACGCTGAGGACGATAAGCGTCAAATATTTTTAATCCAAATCCAAAAGGTAACAATTTCTCTTGTACACTTTTAAGCGCAACCGCCGCTGGAGTGCTAATGTAGCAAATACGAGCCTCATAGCCATCAATAGGCTTACCGATAAAGTTATTTTCACCGCTGTAACGAAGCTCTAACACAAGACTCGGAACTGCTTTTTTAAGATCGACAAATCCCGATGGAACATCTTGTGCCAAAACGATTGTAGCGCTAATGAGAAGTGCAATTACAGCTTTATAAAGTTTCATAGTTACATGCCTTTCATAGTTCAAAAAAAAATTTCGGTAATAAAACGCCTATTCTATCATAATCCGTTACCCCACATATGCATCTTTTTTGCAACAACGAGGTCATAACCTTCTAATAGCTCTATCTCATTGGCTGCTCTAAACTCATGAGCTTCTAGGTGCTCTTTGATCTGCTGTATATCCATAACACCTTTTTTCTCTATGATAACGATCTGCCCTGCATTTGCCAAAGTCATATAGGCATTTTTTAGCATTCTATCTTTTTGAGAATGATGGCTCAATACATCATGCATAATCACTATGTCGTTATCACGAGGAAGAGCACGAAAGAGTTCATCAAAGGTATCCATCTTTTGAATTCGGACATTACCATCAGGTAATGCGACATCAGAAGAGTTATAAAGTGCGAGATTGAGTCGCCCTCCAACTTTTTCAAGCATACTGTTTAAAGTCAGCGTTATCTCATCTACATGTAAGCTTACATGTAAGATCGTATATCCTGGAAGTGGGTTTATAAGCTCTTTAATACGCGAGTTCATGGAGTTCTTTAAAGAGATATGCTTCTACTATATCATCGATATAACGCTGTGTATGCCCTACTAAAACTTGCATCTGCTCCTCTATGAACGGCCAAACATATTCATTATCATCAATTACAACAACTGTTTCGCCAGGTATAGTAAAATCTTCACGCTTGTCCTCGAACAAAATTTCGACAACTTGACCTTCTTCTACGACGATCATCGCCCATTTCTGCACATCGTTAAGCTTACAAAGCTTTGCTTCTTCAACATCATCACTATCCATTGCCAAAAGTATATTCATCTTGCAAATCCTCTAGTTTCTGAGATTTTATCATTATTTTGATGTTACAATAACTTAGCTATGCTCTTAATAATTAAATTTAAAGGGCACTTATAAAAAAGTTATCTCTTTTATCTAGTTTCACATCTTTTTCTTGCTTCTTCTGTTTTTAACGAACCGCTATCTAGCTCTCTTATCGTGTATAACTCAAATATTTCACCTGGCCATGAGAAGAGAGCGGTGAATATTAACAGAAACAGCAGGTTTATCTCCTGCTATTTTTATCAAATGTATCATGTTACTTCTTTATTCATGAGTTCAATTGAATTTCTATGACTGTTTTGAGACTATTAAACTATAGAATCACACTACTACAAATGTATTGGTCAAGTACATCATCAATAAGGAAAAAATATCTATGATCAAATTACCCTATGACAAAGAAGTACAATGAACTATAAGAAAATGATTACTCTTTTAAGTGATCGGGCTAAAGGATTACGCATCTTATATGTTGAAGATGAGAGATTGATACGGGAAAATACAAGCTTGCTTTTACAGACTATATTTCCAGATATTGAAACTGCTTCTAACGGGTTAGAAGGACTAAACCTTTATCAGAACAAGCCATTTGATATTGTTATAACCGATATATTGATGCCGGAGTTAAACGGCGTTACAATGGTTAAAAAAATAAAAGAGATAAACAAATATCAGTCAATAATCATCACCTCGGCATGTGAAGAGAGTAATTATTTATTAGAACTGATTAATTTAGGTGTAGCTCAATTCCTCCTAAAGCCAATTCAAACAGAACAGTTGCTAAATATTATTTATGAAGTTGTAACCAATATCTATAATCAAAAAAAAGTAGATGAGTATACTGTACAACTTAGGCAAGATCTAGTTCACCAGACAACCTTGCTGGATCAATATAAAGAAGTTGTTGACCTTTCAACCATTGTTACGAAAACCGATATTCTCGGAAAGATTACCTATGTAAATGATGCCTTTTGCAAAATTAGCGGCTACACAATGGAAGAAGTTATTTCACATAAACATAATCTTATTCGTCATCCTGATATGAGTAATGAGTTTTATAAAAATCTCTGGCAAATACTATTGGAAAAAAAGCCGTGGAGTGGAAGAATAAAAAATCATAAGAAAAATGGAGAATCTTTTATAACGGATACGACAATCAAACCGATTTTAGATGAGTTTGGAAATATCATAGACTTTATTAGTACTAGCCATGATGTGACGGAAATGTATGATCTAAACGAAGAGATCCGTCAAACCCAGCATGAAATGCTCTCCCTTCTAGGTGAAGTAGGTGAAACCCGTTCACAGGAAACCGGCAATCATGTACGACGCGTTGCAAAATTTTCCAGACTTTTAGGTGAGTTGTACGGATTAACAGAGGATCAGATCCAATTACTCTACAGTGCAGCACCGATGCATGATATTGGTAAAATTGGTATTCCGGACGCTATTTTATTGAAGCCGGGCAAATTGGACCCGAATGAATATGAAGTTATGAAAACGCATAGTAATATTGGATACAATATTTTGAAACATTCGAATCGACCATTACTGCAAGCTGCCGCTATTATTGCCAATGAGCACCATGAAAAATGGAATGGTTCAGGATACCCTAATGCAATTGTTGGAGAAAATATCCATATTTATGGGCGGATTGTCGCATTAGCAGATGTTTATGATGCATTAAGCTGTGATCGTGTTTACAAAAAAGCGTGGCCGATAGATGAAATAATCGAATTCATCACCAATGAAAAGGGCAAACATTTTGATCCTTCTCTGGTTGATCTACTTATGATAAACATTGACAGTTTTATGGAAATCACGTCAAAATATAAAGATTAAAAGAGGATTGGTATGGCTAAGTTTAACGAGTTAAAAAATTTATCTGTATTATATGCCGAAGACGATGTGACTTTACGTAATATAACAGAGAAAACGTTGCAACTCGTCGTTGGAAAAGTCCACTCCGTAAAGGATGGGCTAGAAGCGCTCAATATTTATAAAAATAATCCGATTGACATTGTGATTCTTGATATTTATATGGGTAGTATCAGTGGAATTGATGTTGCCAAAAAGATACGTGAGAGTAACAATAAAGTACCTATTGTGATTGTCTCTGGATCAATTGCTACTGAAGATTTATTAGCTGCCTGTAAACTTAACTTAATTGATTACATACACAAACCCATTGAGTTTAATGCGCTGATCAAAGTACTTTATTTGGCTGTTGAACGGCTCAAGGTACACGGGTTGTTACTTGCAAAAATCAATGAAATGGTATCGTATGATTATTTTGCCAAAGCTTTTATACACGTAGATGGTAGACAAACAGCTTTAACAAAAAATGAAATTTTTGCAATGGAACTGCTTCTTGCCAGCCGTGGACACATTATCCCCTATGAAACATTTTCTCAAATCATTGATGAAGATTTATCTGCGGGTGCTTTAAAAAATCTGATATTGAGAATACGTAAAAAAATGGGTAATGATACAAATCTTCGGAATATTGCAAAAATAGGCTATTCTCTTGCTTGATATAATCAACAAATAATATTGACAAAAACGTTCATTGTGATTTTTTTATGATTTTTCTTTTATATACTTTTTAAAAGATATTTATTTACTGAATTGAGTCTATTACTATGATAGTTGAAAAGCATGAATGAACAATTAAAAGAGCTTCGAGTTTTAGCAGAAGATATAAGCGTACTCTATGTCGAAGACAATCTTCTACTACGTCAAAATGTCGAGCAGTTACTGCAAAAATTATTTACAAATGTTTTCGTTGCAGAAGATGGGCTAGAGGGATATCAGATTTTCACTCAGCATAAACCAAAACTGGTCATTACTGATATCAATATGCCTAAAATGAACGGTCTCACAATGGCAAAAAAAATAACCTTGGAAGAACTAAGTACGAAAATTATTTATATTACTGCATACGATGATAAAGAATATCTTTTTCAGGCGATCAAAGCAGGTGTCTTCCGTTATCTCCCAAAACCTGCAAAAGTCAATCAGCTTGTCGACGCTCTTTTTGATGCCGTAAAATTAATTCGTTACGAAGAGAACAAACATCTCTATGACAATCAGCTCAAAGATATTTTTAATTATCAACTGAACTTTCGCATCTAATTTACAAAAAAAAATAATCCAAAACTGCTGCATTATAGCAGTTTGCGACAGTCCATATTGTCCATCTTGACATACAATATGAATTCATTTAAGTCCCTATTTTAGGT
>TBL_comb47_HYPODRAFT_10002657_pt1 | contig 21864 bp, 21 predicted proteins | sample TroBogypolimnion_40_FD_10682 | JGI IMG/M metagenome (IMG submission 10682) | reverse complement strand
TCAATTCCCAAAATGTTCGGCGAGGAGGATGCCCGTCCCCTTATGGAAGCGGTTGAGGGGCGCGATATGATTATTCCAATTGAAAAATTCGGGGTTAAAATACTTTCGATTGGATTTTTTGGGAACAAGGACAACGCATTGATCTGGCGAGGCCCGGTAGCTTCCAATGCGCTGAAGCAGCTGATCATTCAGGGTTTATGGGGTGATCTCGATTATTTGCTGATTGATCTTCCTCCGGGAACCAGCGATATTCACCTTACGGTTGTACAGACTCTTCCCGTTACTGGCAGTGTTATCGTGACAACACCACAGGATGTCGCACTTGCCGATGTTATTAAAGGCGTTTCCATGTTTAGAAGCAAATCAATCGAAGTCCCGGTTTTGGGAATCGTGGAAAATATGTCCTGGTTCACCCCTGAAGAACTTCCTGAGAATAAATATTATATCTTTGGAAAAGATGGTGGCAGGAATCTTGCCCGGGAAATGAATATTCCATTCTTAGGACAGATTCCTATTGTTATGAGTATTCGGGAAGGCGGTGATGAGGGAATTCCTGTTGTATGGAATGAAAATTCAGCCATAGGAAACGCATTTATTGCCCTGGCGGCTAATGTTATTGAGCAGTTGAACGACAGAAACGAAAATTTACGGCCAACAATGCGAGTTCGGATTAAAAAGTCATAGCGGCATCATTTCTCTTTGTACCTTTACCGTAGATCTAAAGACAAATAAATTATTCACTGATGTGACCCTTATGAACCATCGTTTGAAACAAACAGGAAGAAATATTCTGCTTCTTTATTTGTTGATTGGAATCTTTGAAGGGTGTTCTACAAAAAAGAATACCGGGGCTTCACGTGCATATCACAATTTGTCAGCGCATTACAATGTCTATTTTAATGCCAGGGAGAGCATGAAGGAAGGACTGATCCGCATTGAGCAAGGCCTTCAGGACGATTATACCCATACCTTGCCGATTTCCAAGAGCACTCTGCCAGATGCAGGGAAGGTGGCAACCTCTGAAATGGATCTGGTAATCACCAAGTGCAACAAGCTGATTAAGCTTCATTCCATTACCAGAAGCCCGCAAAGAAAACCCAATGATTCTGAACAGTATAAAAAATTCGCTTCAAAAGGTGAATATAATAAGTGGGTAGACGACAGCTATTTATTGATGGGGATGGCCAGTTATTACAAACACGACTACCACAGAGCCATCGAGAACTTCAATTTTGTGATACGGAAATTTTCTGACCAGCCTACACGCTATGATGCATTTCTCGGTATGGCCAAATCATACATTGAAACGGGCGATTTTCCCCAGGCATTCGAAATCTTTAATTCCCTTACCCGCGACGGAGGTTTTCCCAAGAGGCTGAATAGTGAACTCAACCTCGCTGAGGCTCAATATTATTTAAAAAAAAATGAGCCTGATTTAGCAATCCCTTTTTTGAGAACCGCTCTGGAATCGAAACTTCCACATGCCTCCAAACTCCGCATAAATTACATTCTGGCACAACTGCTGACCTTGGCCAACCAACCAACTGAGGCAGCCAAACAATATTCCCATCTGCTTAAAATGCGGCCAAACTATCAGATGGCCTTTAATGCCAGAATATCGCGAATGGAAATTCTGGGAGGAAACAATAAGGAGATCAGGAGCCAATTGGAAAAGATGCTGAAAGATCAGATCAACCTGGAATACCGGGACAGGATTTACTATGCAAAAGCCAACATTGCCCTGAAGGAGAACCGGAAACGTGATGCGATTGAGGATCTTAAAAATTCAGTGCGCTACAGTGCCAACAATCCTAAGCAACGTGCAATTTCAAGCCTTGATGTGGCCCGGATACTTTTTGAAGAGAACGCATATTTAATGGCCGCATGTTATTACGACAGTGCGGTGGCAGTCATCGATGTAAACTACCCTGGGTACCCCGAAATCATGAACAGGGCATCCGGTCTGAGAAGACTTGCCCGGGAGTTGAATACAATCCAACACGAAGATAGCTTACAAAAATTAGCTCGGATGCCGGAAAAGGATCGCAACTCATTTATTAAAAAAATTATAACCGATTTACAGGAGAAGGAGGATCGTAAACTGGCTGCTGAAAATGCTGAAAAAGCCAATCAGAATTACTTCAGATCACAGCAATCACGGCAACAGATAAGTGCAGCCAATACCAATCAAAACCTTTGGTATTTTTATAATTCTGTGACTGTCGGAATTGGGAAATCGGATTTCCAACGGATTTGGGGTAAACGAAACCTCGAAGACAATTGGCGGCGCAAGAATAAACAAAGTATTCTGGAGTCCGAACCTGAACAACAGGTGGATTCTATTTCTAAAGATGTTGCCATCGAAATCAAGAAGAAAGTAACTGACCCCAAAAAAGCGGAGTTTTATCTGCAGGAAATTCCCCTAACCGATTCTCTGATGAGAGTTTCAACAGAAAAGGTAAAAAGTGCCATGTTTGGTGCCGGCAGAATCTACCGCACAGAATTCAGCGATTTTGCCCGCTCCATAGAAATTCTTCTGGAGCTAAACCGCAGATTTAAAGGGAGCATTTATGAACTACCTGCCTATTTTGAGCTTTACCAATTATTCAGTGAGAATGGTGATCAGGTCAATGCAGCAGATTATAAGCAACGCATCATTGCCGGATATCCCGGGTCGAAGTATGCTAAATATTTGTTGAATCCGAAATATTTTGCGGAAATTGAGGAGAAGAACAGCGCTATTGAAAAAAAATATGGCGAAATTCTTCGGCTTTTCCTGGCTTATAATTATGCCAAAGCGGGGGAAGAAGCAACCCAAACCCTGGCTATGAATCCCGATAGTGCGATTGTTTCAAAAATAAAATTTATTGAAGTAGCTGCCAAAGGAGCAGGACAGGAACAGATCGTCTTCTCCAATAACCTTGATCAATATATTAAAGCTTTTCCTAAAAAGCCGACAACGCCTATCGCAATGCATATTAGAGAGTTAATCGCCACTAATGTTTTGTCAGACTATCAGCAGCTTTTAGCCAAAGGATATGTTAAGGAAGAGATTTCCAATGAGGAACTGAAAAATGGGAGGAATCATTCGAATGATGAGTTTGGAGGGAAATATTCGTACGACGGGAATCTATTCCATTATTACGTGATTGCATTCTCAAAAGAGGCAAAAATCGACGTGAACCGGCTGATTTATGATATTGCAAACTATAACCTGGACTATTATACCGATACTGATTTCGATATTGAACCCATCAGCCTGGATTCCAAAACTCAGATGGTACTGGTTCGAAGTTTCCCGGATAAGGAAGAAGGATTGATTTATTTCCGGTCGATTATTCGGAAACGCCCCGTATTCGCGGCTTTAAAAGGACTGGAGTATATCAATTTCGTTACCTCTTCGACTAATTACCGGACAATTATTGCAGAAAAGGATTACCTTTCCTATGTGCCTTTTTTTGTGAAAAATTACAACCCATATATTAGTTCCAACATCCCTGCAGAGCTGTTGCCTAATCCACAGGAATTGCTTGCAAAAGCCCGAAAAGAAGAAGAATCTGTTAATAAAGGGAAGTTTGTATTGGTACAACCTGTAGAGGCTAAGGATTCGGTCAGACAGGTAAAGAGCGGTTCCGCACAAGGTTACCTGGGGCCATATACTCAGGTAAAAAGTTCTGCCTACTGCTATTCCTTTATTTATCTGAAGAAGCAAACCGACGAAGCCAAATTGTTTAATGCTTTTGAACTGTTCAATAAAGCCAATTATGGATCACCCGCAATTAAAGTGAGCGTTGAATCGCTCGATGATAAACGGGGCATATTGATTGTTAGTGGACTGGGAGAGAAAAACTCGGCATTGGCCTATCTGCAAAGATCGGCTTCTGATCCATCACTGGTTAATTTTCTGAAGGGGGTCAACTTCCGGAATTTTATCATTAGTAATGAAAATCTGAAGATCTTCCGCAATGAAAAAAATGTATTGCAATATATGGATTTCTATAACCAATCGAAGTAAATATTTGATATTCAAATATTAATGTCTTCCGGCATTTCCTCAGATGACACCTTCTCGTAATGAAAGAGGTTCACCCTGGATTTTGGCACTGACTGAATTTTAATCTTGAAAATCGCATAATTCTTTGGCGGAATAACAGGTTCCCTGCCAATGCATGAGTCGAAATATCCTTTTTCCCGTTTTAATCATTATATGCGATAAATATGGTGATATTAATGCGTGTTATTATTATTTTTTTAATCTTTGTAATGGGATTAAAAAATATAAGAAGTCAACGTTTTGGGAAGGTAATTGCATTCTACGGCTTATTATCTCTTCTGATTCATTTACCGGGTAGTTGTCTGAAGATTTATTCCTGATATGTTTTAAATCAGCAATTTCCTGCTTTAATGGCATTAAATTTAGAAGTTCAGGCAAAATCCTCTTTTAAATAATTCATATGGCAAAAATTGTTGTTTTGGGTGCTGGTATTTCCGGACATACTGCAGCAGCTTTTATTCGGAAAAAGCTCGGTAAGGCTCATGAAGTTGTGGTTATAAGCCCTGGAGCTTATTATCAATGGATACCATCTAATATCTGGGTTGGCGTTGGAAAAATGACAATTGATCAGGTGCGTTTTAAGCTGAAACCTGTTTATGACCGGTGGAAAATTGATTTCCGGCAGGCTAAAGCTACGGCTCTTTTCCCCGAAGGGGATCAGGAGGTCCAACGGCCTTATATTGCCATTGAGTACACCGGAGAAGATCGCCGTGGAGAAGCTGATCAGGTCGATTACGATTACCTCGTTAACGCAACCGGACCAAAACTTAATTTCGAAGCCACAGAAGGTCTTGGGCCTGAAAAATTCACCCATTCGGTTTGCTCGTGCGATCACGCTGTTGCTACATGGAAAGAACTTCAAAAATGTCTGTCCCGCATGGAGCAGGGGGAGAAGCTTCGTTTCCTGATTGGAACCGGTCATCCTACAGCTACCTGCCAGGGGGCGGCATTCGAATATGCACTAAATGTGGCTTATGAGATTAAATCGCGCGGCTTATTGCACATGGCTGAAATTACCTGGATATCCAATGAATATGAATTGGGTGATTTTGGAATGGGTGGAGCATTTATAAAACGCGGCGGTTATGTTACGCCAACAAAGGTTTTCAGTGAGTCTATTTTTGCAGAATATGGCATCCGCTGGATCAAACGTGCCGGAGTTACTAAGGTTGAAGAGGGGATGGTTCATTATGAAACCCTCGATGGGGAAATGCATACCCAGGCGTTCGACTTTTCAATGCTTATTCCTGCTTTTTCAGGAGTCGGGCTAAAGGCATTCGATAAATCGGGTGAAGATATCACCGCAAAACTCTTTGCACCCAGCGGCTTTATGAAAGTAGATGCCGATTATTCCGGAAAGTCATTCGAAGATTGGTCTATTGAGGATTGGCCCTCTTTTTATCAGAATCCAACGTACACGAATATCTTTGCTACCGGGATTGCATTTGCACCACCTCATCAGATTTCCAAACCGATGAAAAGTCCTAATGGCACCCTTATAACACCTGCTCCTCCGCGTACCGGAATGCCGTCAGGAGTTATTGGTAAAATTGTGGCATTGAATATCGTAAATCAAATTCGGACCGGTCGAACCGATTTTAAACACAAAGCCTCGATGGGGAAGATGGGAGCTGCCTGTGTTGTCTCTGCCGGGTTTAGTATGTTTAAGGGAAACGCAGCTACAATGACCGTATTCCCAATCGTCCCTGACTGGCAGAAATTCCCTGAATGGGGACGGGATCTTAACTATACGATCGGTGAAGCCGGCTTAGCGGGTCACTGGATTAAATTGTTCCTGCATTATATGTTCATTCACAAAGCCAAGGGCTACCCTTTCTGGTGGCTTTTGCCTGAGTAACGTATTGAATAATAATTAAATAAATCTTAAAATAATGGCAAAAAATATAGTCCGCGGGTATTACGATGAATCGTATCCACCGATCCCTACCGGATTTACCCGTTTTTGGCGACGCAATCTGCTTTGGCAGGCCTGGCGTTTTATTGTGCTTAACCTCAGGATTATGCGCATAATCGTGGGCGGGCATTCTTAGGATAAATAATTCGTTTGTAAAAAATAAATTGTAGGATCTAAATAAAGCTTTGATTTAAAATAATACTAGTTCCGGTGAACAGGAGCAGGCATTGTTAAGAATTTTAGCTTGTTAGAATCTTTTCAATGGAGTTCCGTTGTTTTTCGGAGAGGGTGTCGATCTCAAAAAGGGCATGCTCAATTTTGGTTTTAAAATTCCAGCAGGTCATTTGGCGAAGAGAAAGACGACGACCAAATTCATAGGAGGAGATGTTCTCCTTCCCTTTACAAATATTATAGGCGATATAAAAAGCCTTGCTTATTGGAAATTTAACGCCATGAAAAATTGTTCCATTCGTGGCAGTCTCTTTTGACTTACATTTGGTACAGCGGCGAGAGAAAGGCTCTTTCCCTGTACATGAATTGGTATTACCACATTTCCTGCATTTAAAACCATCGGCCCATTTTATCTGAGCCAGAAATTCAAGGCACTTTTCGTCGCTTCGAAACATCTCATCAAGCTGCTCTGGACTCAGACTATCACTGAAAATTTCACTCATAATCAAGTTATTATTTTGCAAAGGTAAGAAAAACGGTGTTATTAAAAAGATTTAAGTGCTACCGAAGCGATTTGTTAAAAACTTTTTTTAATTTTGTCAGATCATTAAATCACCGAGAAAATGATTGACCATTATTTCGTAAGAAAGGGATGCCGGTGATGTTAATAATATAGATTTCTAAAGTTAAAACATTCAATCTATGGATTACTCAGCAATAAATATCAGGTATGGCAAATTGGCAAGCTCAGATTGTTGCCTTTCATGCGGTGGCGCCATTAACTATGCAAGGCCTAAGACTGGTGAGGTGTGTGTTGATTTGGGCAGCGGTCGTGGCACTGATGTTCTGAGAATGGCAGATGAGGTTGGGGACTCCGGATTCGTTTACGGAATTGATATTTCAGAAGGGATGCTTGAGAAAGCAATGCAAAATGCTGCCAGGTTGGAGGTGCAAAATGTGCGGTTCGTCCATAGTGAACTTGAAAAGATTGATCTTGCTGACGGCATTGCAGACCTTGTGATCTCAAATTGTACCATTAATCATGCCTCCAATAAAGAGGGTGTCTGGAGCGAAGTATTTAGGATACTTAAAAAAGGGGGCCGATTTGTGGTGAGTGATATTTATGCAACGAGTCCGATCGCAGAGGAATATCGGAATGATCCTGTCGCTGTAGCTGAGTGTTGGGCAGGCGCGATAACGCGTGACGAATATCTGAACACTTTAAATAAACTGGGATTTACAGGCGTGGAGATTATTGAAGAATCAAATCCCTACCTAAAAGGACAAGCTGAAGTAGCAAGCCTTACTATAGCAGGGAAAAGACCCTCCGGATGCTGCAGCTAAAGATAAACCTTCCTCAATATATTGGGTGTTAGGCTATAACAATAAAGTAATAATTAACTTTTATGAAACGAGCATGTTCGGCAAACACAAACACGGATGAATATCTCACATGCGAGTTCCATCCGGCAATTAAAAAACAAATTATATACGGATGAAGAGTCTCATTAAGAAAAAAGAGGAGCCGAAGGTTGCGAAAATTGCTCAGTGTTGTGCAAAAACCTCGACCACTGTTGTTGGTTGTCATGATTAATTCATGATAATTGATGGGGAGTGCAGGATGTCAGAAATCCCGCACTCCTCGATTTAAATCTTTAAAATTACACCTCATGTCAGAATTTGATGCCCGTGCCCGTGAATGGGACAAAGATAAAGTACACATGGAACGATCGGTTTCCATAGCTGGGGAGCTCGAAAAGATGGTTCCGCTGCACCAATCCATGAAGGCCCTCGAATATGGAGCAGGTACCGGTATTTTGAGTTTCCTGTTAAAAGATCATTTTTCAGAGATTACCCTGATGGACAATTCTCAGGAAATGATTAAAGTTTGTATAGAAAAGAGCGAATTTTATCAATTAAGTCATATTCATCCGATTTGGTTAGATCTTGAGCACACTTATTTTGACGATAAATTTGATATCATTTATAATCAAATGGTTATGCACCACGTCAATGGTGTTGAAGCGATGCTTCATAAATTTTATGATTTATTAAATCCTGGTGGTTATCTGGCTATTGCTGACCTATATCCTGAAGATGGCTCGTTCCACGGTTTTGATGTGAAAGTTCATTTGGGTTTCGATCCTGATGAGATAGCCAATACGCTCACCAAAGTCGGGTTTAAAAATATAGAACACAAAACATGTTTTGAAGTAAGGCGCGAATCAGGTAAATCGTACCCCGTCTTCTTACTGGTTGCACAAAAATAATCTTTGTAATAGTTAGGAATATTATATTGCATAAAGAAGTATAAATACGAATTGATCTCAATTATGGAAGCCAATATTGTAAAGTGCAAAAAGTGCAATTGGCAGGGTTCACAAAAAGAATTGGGTTTGGATACCGTTGAGACCTGCATGGGATCTGATAAAGTTGAAATTTGCCCGGTCTGTGGAAGCTTGGAGCTAGCTTCCAAATCAGTCAACTAATATACCTAACCCCTTTTCCTAAATTCACAGCTACGGTAATTTAAATCTATTTTAAATTACTGTGGCTGTGAAACTTTATGATCCATATTACTATATTTGCATCTCATTCTAAAATGAACTATTGCTCATAATGAATGAAAATTAATTGATGATATGCTATGTATAGGACCTTGCTAATTGTAATCTTCGGCACTGTTGTTGCTTTGATTCTGGTTAACATTCTTCATCAGGAAGATAATTATAATCTTAAACTGGAGACTCTCCGGCACAAATATGCCTTGAAAGATATTCCATCTGTTAATCACAGCAAACTTCCTGCTTTACAACGAAATTTCAAAACCCCTCAGGAGGTGACTGAAGCTTGTCTTTCGTGTCATACTGAAACGCACAAGGAGGTGATGGCTTCTTCGCATTGGAACTGGGAGCGGGTAGCTTATGTCGAGGGGCGCGGAATCGCATCAGCCGGGAAGAAAAATGTAATGAATAATTTTTGTCTCGGAACAAATTCGAACCAACAGTCGTGCGCCAAATGTCACATTGGTTATGGTATGTCAAGCAGCCATTTCGATTTTAACAATGCCCGGAATGTAGATTGTATGGTGTGTCATGACAATAGTGATGAGTATCTGAAGGGGGCTTCTCTGGCAGGTTATCCCGATCGCACCGTAAACCTTGAAAATGTAGCTCTAAGTGTTGGTTCACCGCGAAAAAGTAATTGCGGCTCATGTCACTCTTTTGGCGGTGGTGGAAATAATGTGAAGCATGGCGACCTGGATGTGGCTTTAAACTCCTGTAGCCGCGAAGTTGATGTTCACATGGGAGCCAATGGGATGAATATGGAGTGTGTGGCTTGCCATACCGCTAAAAATCATAATATTATTGGAAAGTTATATTCTGTTTCATCCGATAATACTGATCGGGCTACCTGTGAGCAATGTCATACCACTACTCCTCATCTGAGAGATGTACTCAATCGGCATGGTTCAAGAGTTTCGTGCCAGGCATGTCACATCCCGGTCTATGCCAAGGTAAATTCGACTAAAATGTCGTGGAAGTGGTCTGAGGCCGGAAAACTAAAGGATGGCAAGCCTTATGAGGAGGAGGATTCCCTTGGAAACCACAATTATATGTCAATTAAAGGTTCTTTTGTTTGGGCGCGAAATGTCAAACCCGATTACATCTGGTTTAACGGAACAGCTGATCATTGTATTCTGGGGGATTCTATTAAGTCGGTACCAGTGCAAATGAACACGTTAAACGGCTCATACAGCGACCGTCATTCAAAAATTATTCCGGTGAAGATTCATGTGGGAGACCAGATTTATGATAAGGTTTATAACCGTTTGGTTCAACCAAAACTCTATGGCGAGAGCGAAGGGGATAGTGCCTACTGGAAAGATTTTAAGTGGGACGAAGCAGTGGCTGCCGGGATGAAAGAATCTGGCCTGCGTTACAGCGGAAATTATGGTTTTGTAAAGACGGAAATGTACTGGCCTGTAAATCATATGGTATCGCCTAAGGGGGAGGCTGTTAGTTGTGCGGAGTGCCATACCCGCAATAGTGGGCGCCTGGCTAAATTGTCGGGGTTTTATCTCCCGGGGCGGGATCAGAATAAATCACTTGATTTTGTGGGCTTCTGGATGTTTATCTTAACTTTAATTGCTGTTTTTGGACATGCTTCGATTCGAATATCCATGGATATTGCCAGGAATAAATACGAAAAGCAAATCATCAACTATGATGAGGATAAACCGATCGACTAACACAAAGATCTATTAAATTACAGATATACAATAAAGTATGCAAAAGGTATATATTTACAAACGATTTGAACGGTTCTGGCACTGGGTTCAGGCATCTTTGATCATGTTTCTGGCATTAACCGGATTCGAAGTTCATGGCGCGTATAAAATATTTGGTTTTGAGAAAGCTGCTGAATTTCACCGGACTGCCTCCTGGATGTTAATCGGATTGATCATCTTTGCTATTTTCTGGCACCTCACAACCGGAGAATGGAGACAATATATTCCAACTACCAAACAATTAAAAGAACAGGTGATTTATTATCTATCGGGAATTTTCAAAGGGGAACATCACCCAACCGAAAGAACCGGACTAAGCAAATTAAATCCGCTACAACGAATTGTTTATCTGGGCTTTAAATTGGTCCTTGTTCCAATAACCATTATTTCCGGGATCCTTTATATGCTTTATAAAACCTTCGATCAAAACAACATAATCGTCATCGAAGATTATCCTTTGGCATCGATCGCTTTCTGGCATACACTGGGTGCTATACTGTTGATGATTTTTCTTATCGTACACGTTTATATGACCACCACCGGTAAAACACCTACCTCAAATATTAAGGCGATGATCACCGGATATGAAGAGATTGACGAGCAGCAGGATGAGGCTAAAGTAGAAAACGATTCAAAACAAAATTAACCATGAAGGCACAGAAATATATGAACCCCTACCTGGCCGGATTTCTATTAGGCCTTGTATTATTGGGAACAATCTATGTTACAGGACGAGGTTTGGGAGCCAGTGGTGCAGTGAAGAGCGTAGTTCTCTCAACTGTAGTAAAAGTGGCTCCCGGACATGCGGCTAATACCCCTTTCATCAAATCTTACAGTGAGGAGCATCCTGATGGCCCCTTGAAAGACTGGCTCGTTTTTGAAGTGATTGGCGTGATTATTGGCGCTTTTTTCTCGGGTGTAATCTCAAACAGGGTCGGTATCAAGTTGGAGAGAGGACCTAATATTACCAATAGGACCAGGATTATTGCCGCTATAATTGGAGGTGCTTTCTTTGGGTTTGGATCGCAGCTTGGTCGTGGTTGTACCAGTGGAGCAGCCCTTAGCGGAATGGCCGTGATGTCGTTTGGCGGTCTGATCACGATGGTTGCAATTTTTGGATCGGGTTATGCATTCGCCTGGTTCTTCAGAAAACTTTGGTTAAAATAATTGTTATGGGACCATTAGTACCTTTTATTATTAGCAATGAATTCAACTTAATCATTGCATTGATAGCCGGAATCGGGTTTGGATTTGTGCTCGAACAGGCCGGATTCTCTTCAACCAAAAAACTGGTCGGGTTGTTTTACGGATATGATTTTACCGTATTAAAAGTATTCTTTACAGCCGGCGTAACGGCCATGATTGGTGTTTTGTTGCTGGCTCAGTGGGGATTGCTTGATTTAAGCCTCATCTATATTAATCCTACATTTCTCTGGTCTGCACTCCTCGGAGGGGCTATTATGGGGGTCGGATTTATCATTGGCGGATTTTGTCCCGGTACCAGTATTTGCGCTGCATCTATTGGCAAGCTCGACGGACTGGCATTTGTGCTTGGTGGCGGACTCGGGGTTATAGTCTTTGCCGAAGGTTACCCACTGGTTAAGAATATTTACCTATCCGAAGCATGGGGAGGTGTTCTGATGAACGAGATGCTGGGAATGTCTAAAATCACATTTGCCTTTCTCCTTACAACGGTAGCGCTCATCGCTTTTTATCTCACAGGACTCCTGGAAAATCGGGTGAATGGAATTCCAACGGCTGTCAATAAAAAAAAGAAGATTATCTATGCTTCATCTATTGGTTTTGCATTCGTTGTACTGGCGGTAATCGCATTTTTCCCGGACAGTAAAAACCGGATGGAGGCCCGTATTAACAAAAACGTTGTTCAAAAGGATTTTACCTCTGCTTCAGTTCCGGCTGATAAACTTGCAAGTGAAATTGTAAATAATTATTACCAGATCAATATTATAGACGTTAGAGATACTGCGGCATTCAGGGTTTATCACCTCCCATTTGCAATCAATATTCCCTATGCTAAAATGGCCGACCGGCAATGGGAAAAGATCCTGGATCAGAAACATAAGATCAATTATTTTTATGCCGATGATCAGCAGGTTGCAGCAAAGGCTTACTTGTTAGCCGGTTATTTAGGTAGTGCAGAGAATTATATCCTTTCCGGATCGGCAATTAATTTCCGTAAATTATTCTCCAATCTAACCTCTCCCGGGGCAGAGGCCAACAAAAGTGAGATTGACACCTACAATTTCAGACAAAAGGCGGCAACTGATATGAAGATGCTCGTTAATGCGCTAAAAAACTCTTCCGAACCTGTAATCGCGAAAACAACCAAGATTAAGGGGGGCTGTTAATCTTGTTTCTGAAACCTGATTAATGCACAAAGTCGAAAAGTAAATTCTGCTCAAACAATTAAACAGCTACATAAAGGGCGGCTATCTCCAATTTACCGGAGATAGCCGCCCTCATTTTTATGTGTTTTAGTATATTTTGATCGCCTCCATCACTTTTTATTCCAATAGATCATTGCCCCGATATCCCCTTAGATCTGTTGAAACTTCCAGAAGCATAATTTTATTGGTTAATAAACAACAATTCATCAAATAAAATAATAATAAGCAAATGATCATTATCTTTGTAACGAACAAAAATGTGAATTTAGATGCCCAGACCAAAACGAATACGCAGGATGAATAATCCCCCCCATTTTAAGGGATACCGGCCAATAGGGTTACCGGAAGAGAATAATCCTGTAGTTATCAATTATGAAGAGTATGAAGCCATTCGACTAAGCGATTATGAGTTGAATGGTCATGTTGAGGCTGCCCGGATCATGGGAATATCCCGACCCACTTACACCCGTATTTACGAGAGTGCGAGGCGGAAGGTGGCGGAGGCGTTCGTGAAGGGTAGAGCCATTGTGTTTGAAGGTGGCAAAGTTTATTTCGACAGTGAATGGTATGCCTGCAATCAGTGTGGTTGTTTTTTTAATCACCTGGAAAAGGAGCAGGAAATTGTTCAGTGCACGTTGTGCGGTTCCGCTGATATTGAGCAATACCGCAATAATCCCGAATTCGGCCCGGCTGACGATGTTTGCATTTGTCCGAGTTGTGGCAAAGAAAAAAAGCATGTTCCAGGTATTCCCTGCCGGAACGAAACATGTCCGGACTGTAATGGCCCGATGACACGAAAAGGGGTTTCCCATCGGCTCGGAATGGGAAATTAATCGAGTTTTACGGAACAAAATATTTTAAATTATGAAGGTAGCAATCACATCAACCGGCAATAGTCCGGAATCAAAGTTGGACAGCCGTTTTGGCCGTTGTGCCTATTTTGTTGTTTACGATACGGAGAGTCAGTCGATGGAATTTATTCCCAACCCGAATAAAGAAAATATTGAAGGGGCGGGACCTGCTTCGGTCCAGCTAATCGCTTCGAGGGGGGCTAAAAAAGTGATATCCGGAGAGTTTGGAGCCAAAGTAAAATCTCTTTTTGATAGCTTAAAAATTATGTTGGTTATTTTAAAAGACCCTGAAAAGCGGGTAAGCGAGATAATTGAATTATTGAACCATTAAAATTAAGCATCCAATAAGATGTCGCAATCATCAGGTATTAAATGGATAGCCAATAAATGTATTTCATGCCAGGCATGTTTGCTGGTTTGCCCTTCTGAAGCTTTGCATCTTCATGAAGGGAAAGTGTCGTTTGATGGCAGTAAATGTGATTCCTCTTTCTTTTGTATTCAAATATGCTTTACCGAAGCTTTGGAAAGGATTGACTTCGAAATTGGCAACAAAGAATAGTCTGTTTTATAATCGATTGGTAATGAGATGCTCTTAACTTAAATCCAGGATTTCCATTGTTGGAAGAAGATTAAATTCTCATAAAAATAGTGTTATTAAAAAGATTTAAGTGTTACTTATGCGATTTATTAATTTTCTTTTTATACCTTTGCAATTGAAACAATTTACAAAGTTAATATGGAAGATAATTTAGAAGTAAAAGAAAAACCGGCGAATATAAAAGCATATCTAAAATCCGGAAATTTCCTGAAGCCATTTCTTGGAATTGCACTTGGTGGCCTGGCAGGATTCCTCTATTATCATTATGTGGGTTGCTCCTCAGGCAGTTGTGCTATCACAGGTAATCCATTCATGAGCACCGCGTATGGCAGTATGTTGGGTTTGTTTTTGGTGAAAAGTCCATGTGCTAATGGCCGATGTTAAATCTTTAATTTATCATAAAATGAGAATGATTTTTCTATCATTATCTCTTGGCTTTTCGCTACTTTTGAGTAATTGCAGTGCCGCGAATCCGGACAAGACAAAAGAGAACGGCAGCACCCCGAAATCCGAAGCTGTGATTGTAATGACAAACGATATTTTTAAACAAAAGGTTTTTAATTACCAAGTAAATAAACAGTGGAAGTTTGAGGGGAATTTACCGGTAATCATCGATTTTTATGCAAGCTGGTGTGGCCCTTGCAGGCAATTATCGCCCCGTGTTGAGGAGATTGCAAAAGAGTATGCCGGAAAAATAGTTGTTTACAAGGTTGATACTGATAAAGAGCAGGAATTGGCACAGAGCATGGGAATTTCAAGCTTACCCACCTTATTGTTTATTCCGGTAAAAGGGCAACCCCAGGCTTCGATGGGTGCAGTACCTAAGGAAACACTAGTAAAAGCTATCAATGATATCTTGTTAGTCAAATAGTTGAATGTACTTTTCTAAACACAATATTTTTTCAAAAATCAAGGATTCTGATAATTTCTTCATTGTCAATTCCCTGACTGGCAATGCCGATATTCTGACTCCTGATGATGCTCAGCGGGTTATGGAAATCAAAACGGGAGGAATCTTCCCGGATAATGAGCTCACCTCTGAATTACAGGAGAAAGGGTACCTCACCGATGACGCAGAGGAGAGGAAACTCTTTAGACGAAAATATCTTGATTTTCTTGATAATCGGGATGCCGATGAGATCCAATTGTTTTTCGTCCCCAATTACAGCTGCAATTTTGCCTGTTCCTACTGTTACCAGGATGAATATGCCCCATCAAAAGGGCAATTAACCACCGAAATTATTGATTCATTCTTTATTTATATTGAGAAGGAATTTGCCGGCAAAAGGAAATATATTACGGTTTTTGGGGGAGAACCCCTGATGAATTCTCCTCATCAGAAAGAGACAATTTCCTACCTTATTCAAAAGGCAGGAATTGCCGGTCTCGAAGTTTGCTTTGTGACCAATGGATACACTCTGGTCGATTACATCGATATTCTATCGCAAGGACTCATCCGCGAAATTCAGATTACTATGGATGGTACTGCCTCTGTTCATAATGCCCGCCGGTTCCTAAAAGGGGGTGGTGGCACTTTTGATAAAATTGTGGAAGGCGTTGACGCTTGTCTGGCAAATAGCCTCACAGTTAACTTAAGAATGGTCATAGACAGGGAAAATATTGAAAATCTTTCTGATTTAGCCCAATTTGCGATTGATAAAAACTGGACCTCAAGTTCCTGTTTCAAAACCCAGCTGGGTCGGAATTATGAATTACATCATTGTCAATCCGCAGTAAATAAACTTTATACGCGGGTTTCGATGTATGAAAAACTGTATGAACTGACCAAAGCACACCCTCATATTCTCGAATTTTACAAACCTGCCTATTCAATCTCAAAATTCCTGGCTGAGAATGGGAGCATGCCTGATCCGTTGTTTGACTCCTGTCCGGCCTGTAAAACAGAATGGGCGTTTGACTATACCGGCAAGATCTATCCCTGTACCGCAACGGTGGGTAAATCAGACGAAGAGCTTGGTACCTTTTATCCGGAGATAACCCTCAGACAAGACTTGGTTGATACGTGGGAGATGCGTGATGTTACTTCAATTCCTGAATGCAAAGAGTGCAGTATGCAGTTAGCCTGTGGTGGCGGATGCGGTTCGGTGGCTAAGAATACCCACGGAACCATTTGTTCAACCGACTGCCGCCCTGTGAAAGAGTTGCTGGAGTTGGGTTTTGGGGCCTATTTCGATGAATAGAATTTAGTGTAAATAATAACGGAATATAGAATTTAATATGAAAGAGATCGTTAGTTCCGAATTTGATCAGGAAGTTTTAAAGGGAGGGAAGGTAGTTCTCGACTTTTACTCTTCAGAATGTCCTCCATGCGAGGCATTAGCCCCGAAGTTTGAATCACTTGCCAAATTGTACGGGAATGACATTAAATTTTTGAAAATCTTTCGCCAGAAAAATCGTGAACTGGCCGATCAGCTGGATGTAAAATCCTCACCTACGCTTCTGTTTTTTGATAACGGGAAAGAGATTGGTGAAGTTCTCACAGGCGGAGTTAAGCGAAAAGACATCATCACCAACCTGAACAAATTAATTTCTTCTGATAAAGTTACTGCGATCAATGAGAAAATCACCCCGAGTATTACCGAATATGATGTGATGATTTTAGGTGCAGGGCCGGGCGGGCTCACTGCAGGACTCTACCTTTGCCAGGCTAAAATCAATACTGTACTCATTGATATCGCATTACCCGGTGGGCATGTGGCCACCACCCATGAGGTCTCGAACTATCCGGGCTTTATAGAGCCGCAGGCGGGCTATATGCTATCACACAATATGTCGGAACAAACCAAGCTTTGTGGAACCGCTTATAAAGTGGCTGTCGATGTATCAAAGGTGGACCTTGATAAACGGGAAGTGATTCTTGATGAATATGAAACCGTAAAAGCAAAAAAAATCATTATCGCAACGGGTACCTCTCCCAATCTGATGGGAATTCCCGGCGAAAAAGAATTAAAAGGGAAAGGGATTTCGTATTGTGCTACATGCGATGCCAAATATTATGGCGATAAGGAAGTTGTAGTTATTGGAGGGGGTAATTCCGCTGTTGAGGAGTCCGATTTTATCTCCAAATTTGCCAGAAAGATTACCCTGGTTCATCAGTTTGATGCTTTGACAGCCAATAAAACTGCCCAGGAAAAGTTGCTGGCCAATCCAAAAATCAGTACAATGCTGGAACATGAACCACGGTCGTTCAAACGCGATGGAGATAAAATAATCACTGAAGTTGAGGACCTTAAAACAAAGGAAATTAAAACATTGGTGAGCGACGGGGTATTTATCTTTATCGGAATGAAACCTAATGTGCAGTTATTTAAAGATAAACTTACGCTCGATCAGTGGGGCTATATTAAAACGGATGAGGATATGCGCACCAGCATGCCCGATGTATTTGCGGTCGGTGATGTGATCAGCAAAAAATACAGGCAGATCACAACTGCAGTGGCGGATGGGACAATTGCAGCCATTGCCATTGCCAAAGAGCTGAATTGACGATGGTATATTTGCTCGGGTAACCTACACACTCTCTTTTCAAACGGTTAAATAAATTATTTTATACATTATGACTATATTTTTTTTAGGATTCCTGTTTGGCGCTATATTGCAATACGCCAAACTGAATAGATTTGATACCATCAGCGGGTTGGCGATATTGAAGAACTTTGCTGTGGTCAAGACCATTTTAATTACCATTGGTGTCGGGGCAATTCTCCTGAGTATTGAAATTGGGTTAGGTTTCGCCTCCTACCATATAAAACCGCTAATCTTCGGTGGAGTTATGCTTGGAGGACTTATTTTCGGTACTGGTATGGCCATATTGGGTTATTGCCCCGGAACACTTCCAGTGTCATTGGGTGAAGGTTCACTCGATGCATTAGTTGGAATTATTGGCGGATTATTGGCTGGACTTTTGTATACAATCTTTTTGCCCTCAATTCATGGCATTTTAGGACCTGACTTTGGAAATATCTCATTGAAGTCAATAATGGGGGCAAACACTACTCTGTTTTTTATACTCGTTTTTGTTATCGGTGCTATTTTTATTGGCTTCTCATTTTGGTTGCACAAGATTGAAAAGACAAAAGATTTAAAATGGCTTTTTGCAGGAGTTGCTTTAGCAATCCTTAATGCAATTATTTTCTTGACAATTATTACTGACCGTATCTTAGGCGCTTCAACAGCCTATCCATATGTCAGTGATTTAATTACAGGAACTACCTCGAATGATTACTTTGACAAAATTAAAGGCCCCGGGCAATGGGAATTGGTATTTTTGGCAGGGGCCTTCTTTTCGGGGCTTGTCCTGTCGCTGATCAGAAAGGATTTTAAGCTTGTCCTGGTCCATCAGAATTGGAAAAAATATAAAGGGGATTCTAAATACAAACGGATAATCTGGGCGTTTATCGGTGGATTTTTAATCATTATTGGTTCACGAATGGCTGGCGGATGCACAAGCGGACATATCATTTCGGGAGGGATGCAACTCGCTGCAAGCAGTTTGCTTTTTGCATTTTTTGTGTTTATCGGGTTGCTTGTAACCGGCAGACTATTTTATGGGAAAGACAATGCTTAGGTAGTTGAAATATTGTACCAGATAAATTAAACTTTATTTAGTATTTCGGACCCCTCTAAATCACCCAAGGGGAGGCCTCTATTATCGTTAGGAATAACTTATCTTTTTACTCCCCTCCATTCCCCTCCTTGGGATGGGTTAGGAGATGTAGGGGTTGTGAAAGTTCAAAAAAATAATTTAATAATTACTTAGATTAAACTGATCCTACCATTGAGGATCGCAATATTGGAAATGAGAGTAATTCTGAAAAATATTTTCCAATTTTATTCCCAGGGCTTTAGAGGGATGACCATTGGTAAAAAACTCTGGCTGATAATTATCATAAAATTGATATTGATGTTTTTAGTGCTGAAGATTTTTTTCTTTCCCGATTTTTTAAAGACACATTTTAAAACAGATGCTGAACGCAGCAATTATGTTATAGAACAATTAACTAAATAAAAGAGGATGGAACACATTGATTTTTCGCTTGTTGATTGGTCGCGGGCTCAGTTTGCCCTAACGGCGCTTTACCATTGGCTTTTTGTCCCGTTAACACTGGGACTTTCGTTTATTATTGCATTTATGGAGACCCTCTATTACCGTACTGGGAACCCGGAATGGAAACGGATTACTAAATTCTGGATGACCCTTTTCGGAGTTAATTTTGCCATCGGGGTAGCCACCGGGATTATTCTTGAATTTGAGTTCGGTACCAACTGGTCGAACTATTCATGGTTTGTTGGGGACATTTTTGGTGCTCCACTTGCCATCGAAGGGATCATGGCCTTCTTTCTGGAGAGTACCTTTATTGCCGTGATGTTTTTTGGATGGAATAAGGTGAGCAAGAAATTTCATCTTGCATCAACCTGGCTGGTCGCTGTTGGTTCAAACCTTTCAGCGTTGTGGATCCTGGTGGCAAATGCCTGGATGCAGTATCCTACCGGGATGCGGTTTAATCCCGACACTGCCCGGAACGAGATGGTCAATTTCTGGGATGTACTGTTTTCGCCAGTCGCAATCAATAAGTTTCTACATACGGTTTTGTCAGCCTATATTTTGGCAGCGATCTTTGTTGTTGGGGTCAGCGCGTGGTTTTTACTGAAAAACCGGGAACAGTTATTTGCCAAACGGAGTATGAAGATTGCGGCAATTTTTGGTTTGGTTGCTTCATTTTTAACTATTGTGACGGGCGATGGATCGGCTCGCAATATGGCGAAATACCAGCCAATGAAATTTGCCGCTATGGAGAATTTGTACGTTGGACAGCAGAGTGCACCACTTGTTGCCATCGGATTACTTAAAGAGGACCATAAAGAGGTTCTGCATAAAAAACAGGATTTTCGTTTTGTAATAGAGATTCCAAACATGCTTTCCTATATGGCTTTTTTGGATCCAAATGCTTATGTGCCTGGAATTAAAGATCTTGTTCATGGAAATCCGGAGCGGAATATTTTGTCTATTAAGGAGAAAAGTGAGAAAGGAAAGATTGCAATTCAATCGTTGGCTGATTATCGAAATGCTAAAAAGGCGAAAAACGATACCCTTGCAAAAAATGCCTTAACCAGGTTTGAAGTTAATTATCCCTATTTCGGTTATGGATATTATGCAGGGCGCGATGAGCATGAATTAATACCGAATATCCCGTTAACCTTTTATTCGTTCCGTATTATGGTAGGTTTGGGATTCCACTTTATGGCTCTGCTTCTGGTGGTTTTGATCCTGACTCAAAAAGATAAAATCGAAAATAAACGATTCATCCTTTATACGGCCCTCTGGACAATTCCACTCGCGTATATTGCATCCGAGCTGGGATGGATAGTTGCAGAAGTGGGTCGTCAACCATGGGTTATTCAGGATATTTTACCAACAATTGCCGCAGTTTCACAAATAAAACCGGCATCAGTTCAAATAACTTTCTGGCTCTTTTTTGTACTGTTTACAGGCTTGTTAATGGCTGAGATTAAAATTTTGATTTCGCAAATCAAGAAAGGTCCGGCTTCCGAACCTTCTCAAAACTAATTATAACTATTTAAAAATCTGAGTTATGTTTGAAACATTTTCACATATCCTGCTTCAGCAATACTGGTGGATCATCGTTTCGTTGCTTGGGGCAATCCTCGTTTTCCTGATGTTTGTCCAAGGTGGACAAACACTCATTTATACCATCGGAAAAACCGATGACGAACGGACTGTTTTGGTTAATCTTTTAGGCCGGAAGTGGGAATTTACATTCACGACGTTAGTTACTTTTGGCGGTGCGTTCTTTGCCTCCTTTCCCCTGTTTTATTCTACAAGTTTTGGGGGCGCCTATTGGGTGTGGATGCTGATTCTTATCGCATTTGTGGTACAGGCCGTTTCGTATGAATACCGTCAGAAACCGAATAATTTTCTGGGGAAACGTACCTATGAAACCCTGTTATTTATCAATGGTTTACTAGGTACAGTCCTGATCGGGACAGCGGTAGCAACCTTTTTTACAGGCTCCGAATTTTCTGTGGATAAGATGAACCTAACCAGAATCACGGGTAGCCAAATGCCAATAATTTCTGAATGGAAAGGTCTTGCGAATGGTTTGGAGGCAGCATTCAATCTGCAAAATCTTAGTCTTGGCTTAGCCGTCTTCTTTTTGGCCCGCGTTCTGGCTTTGCTTTATTTTATGAACCGGCTCCGCAATGCCCCAATGATGGAGCGCATCAAGAAGCAATTGCTGTACAATGCAATACCATTTGTGGTGTTCTTCCTGACGTTTGTGATCTGGCTTATGTTATCTTCAGGATTTGCAGTAGATCCTGCAACGCAGATTGTATCGATGGAACCGTTTAAATATTTTCATAATCTGATCGCTCTGCCTGTTGTTGCAGTTCTTTTTGTGCTGGGTGTTGCAATGGTTTTGGTTGGAATCATCCGTCCGCTTACCTGTTTTGTAAAGTGCGGAACCAAAGGGATCTGGCTTTCGGGGATCGGAACCATCCTGACAGTTTTCTCACTTCTTCTCCTGGCAGGTTT
>TBL_comb47_HYPODRAFT_10002655_pt1 | contig 21867 bp, 12 predicted proteins | sample TroBogypolimnion_40_FD_10682 | JGI IMG/M metagenome (IMG submission 10682) | reverse complement strand
TAAGAGCGAGTTAATCATTTTGGAAGAATGGATCAAACGTCCAAGGATCAATAAAATTAAAGAATCTTTCTCCCGTCTTTTAAGCCCCATGCTCTAATAAGCGATCAGTCTCAGTTATCAGAAAAAGCTTCAATAGAATATAGAGTCCTTTTGCTAACCGATGAAGTTGGAAAATTGATAATTTGTGAACGCCAGCACTATATTAAAGATCTTTTTATGCTGACAAATAAAACACCCTGCAAACCAAGGCTTGCAGGGTGAAATAATGTTTTGCCAAATTATTTTTATAATCCGTTATTTCGGTTATAAGCTATCCCCAAAATCCTCACGGAACTTGGCGACCAGTTTATCTACCCAATCACCAATCGGTTTCAGCCTGCCCACAAAGAAACGAAGTACAGGTGGTTCTTCGGTCCATTCCAATCCGCCAACGAGATGACGATTGTCATAAAGCCATTGAATACGGTCTTCGGCATACTTGATTTGAGAAAGGGTAAATACTCTGCGTGGGAATGCCAGTCTGAGCAATTCCACATCGGCCAGAATATCATTGCCGTTTTCATCCCGAACGCTCGAAATCGTACCACGCTCCATACCACGAATTCCTGCAGCAACATACAAAGCAGCAGCAAGAGCTCCTGCAGGGTATTGCCCCTGAGGAACATGTGATAAGAAATCCTTTGCGTCAAGGTGGCATCCCAGACCGCCGGAAGGTGTAATTACAGGAATACCCTTTTTATCGAGTGCATCAACCAGGTATTTAATAAAGGTTGGCGAATGACTGATTACGTTGAAATCAAGGGTTTCATACAATCCGACTGCCATAGCTTCAATTTCGCGGACGCTCATACCACCGTAGGTAAGGAATCCTTCATATAGTGGAACCCAGTCACGCATTTGCATATAAATATCGTGGTTGTTGGTACAGATACCTCCCCCACGTGTACAGCTAACTTTGCGGCCCGAGAAATAAGAGAAGTCGGTATAACTCAACATCTCATGTAAAATGGACTGAATTGTTCTATCCATATAACCTTCTTCACGGGTTTTGATAAAATAAAGGTTCTCATTGATTAAGCTAGTGTCCATCAACAGCTTTATTTTATGAGCTTTGGCAATTGCAGAAACCTCTCTCAGGTTGGCCATCGAAAATGGCTGTCCGCCAATCAGGTTGGTTCCTGCCTCAAAACGAATATATGCTACGTTTTCTGCACCCCATTTCTCGATTACCTTATTCAGCTTATTGATGTCCATATTTCCTTTGAACGGAAAATCACTTTTAATCTTCAGCGCTTCGTCGGTATATATTTCTTCCACAACGCTGCCAATCATTTCGATATGGGCCTTGGTAGTAGTGAAATGATAATTCATGGGAACAACAGTGCCCGGCTTGCAGAAAGTCTTGGCAATAATGTGTTCTGCTGCACGTCCCTGATGTACCGGGAGATAATATTTCTGGTTGAACACATCCAGTATGGCTTTTTCTAGTTTTGTATAACTGGCCGAACCTGCATACGAATCGTCAGCCTGACTCATTGCAGCTACCTGGTTATCGCTCATTGCATTAGTACCCGAGTCGGTAAGCATATCAAGGAATACATCTTTGTTTTGAAGAAGGAAGGTATTGAAGCCAGCTCCAAAAATTGCTTCTTTGCGTTCTTCGATGGGTAAAAGGTTTAGTTTCTGAACCACTCGCACTTTGTGCATTTCAAGTGGAGTCGTATCACCACTGTAAAATTTGACGGTTTTTAATTTCTCAAAATTCTCCATAAGTTAATTCTAATTGGTTTTTGCTTTGTTTTTAATTCCGGTAATGCTAATTAAGATGATATCTATTCTGGGATAGGAATCCTTCTTACTCATATTGGGACTGCGAGTTTACAAAAAATAATATTCAATCAAAACAATACCGATTGATATAAATCGTAAATATTTACCCACTAATGATTTTAATTTGGAATAAAAAGTTTTAAAATAACTCCGGTATGATATTTTAGTAGTGAAAGAATCATCCACTGGTAAGAAAAAGGTATGACAGAGAATAGAATCATTTTTATAGGGAAAGACAGGGAATAAGGTCTATATAGTGTCTGCTGAAAAATTCATAATATTCAGTTTTTCAATAAAATGACTACATTAAACTTAAAATAAGTGCCAGGAAATTTGAATTGAAACTGCAATCCCGAGACCTCGGGATGCACCGACCTCGTGTCGTGTGCTATACCAAAATATTTCTTACCGGAATGTAATGCACTTCTGCCATGTTATCTCGCATTCAATGAGCCTTTGACCCTTAAAATTATTAGAAGCTTATTCGAAGGTTATTCGAAGGTTATTCGAAGATAGTTCAATTATATTCTAATAACCTTCGAATAGGTTTCTAATAGCCAATGAATAATTTTCTAATAATTTGAGAGTCTGTTAGCTGTCCAGTAAATGGGAGAACCAAACAACACTTTAACCTTGAACAGACAATGGTTTTTTGAATCAGTACAAGGACAGGATGGAATCTGATCCATCAATTTCTGCGTTTTAATACCGCTTCAATTATAACTACCTGCCCGACACACTGGCCTAACAGTGGCAGGCGGGTTTGGATCCATCCGGTTTTTCAGCAGACTAACTATTGGTTATATAAATGACATTGCAAAGGCATTACGGTTATTTGGACTTGCCAAGAACATGCAGAACAGGCAAGGTTAATTTTTTCAAACGGAACACTTGGATTACTGTAGCGCAGGTTCTTCGGTTATATTCTATTTCATTTAGTAGTTCGTATTGGTTTGTAAAGGTCATATCCATACCAGTGACTTGTAATGACCCCTGACCAGAAAATATGATTTTCCTTTTTCACAAAACAGTAAAATAATTTTATAAGATGCTTCTATTTTAAGATAATATCTTGTATATTTATCTGAATGTCAAACTAAAAACGGAGAATTTGGTGCTGATTAAAAACAATAGGTCGGTCTCGTACAATCAGGAGTATAAACTTTCTGGTTTAATAATTCCGGCCACGGATAACTGGATGGCTAATGAACTATTTTAAATCTTAAAATATAAAGTTATGAAAAGATTATGTGTCGCCTTATTTGTTTTTATTCTTCTGTCTGTAGCCTTATTTGCAGAACCGTTGAAAAATCATGACAGTAGTAAATTTTCTCTGGGTATCCTTGGAGGTTTAAATATTCCACAGCTTAGCGGTGGAAATAACAATGAGCTAAGTCGTGACTACACCTCGCGTTTAGGCGATGTTTTTGGTCTGACTGCATCTTTCCCTTTGGTTTCAAAATTCTCGTTGAGGATTGACGCACTTTATTCGAGCGAGGGCGGAAAAAGAAATGGAATTCAAGCCATCGATGCCGCTTCATTTAATCCTCAGGCACCCGCAGGGACTTACTTATATGCTAATTTTAATAATCAAACGATTCTGAATTATTTCGAGTTACCAGTCATGGCTAAATATTCCATTTCACTTGGAAGCTCATCGAAGTTCTACATCAGTTTTGGGCCTTATGCCGGTATCTTATTAAATGCCAAACAGAAAACCAGCGGATCAAGTCTTGTCTATGCAGACAGGGCTGAGACCATGCCCCTTCCGTTACCAACTCAATCGTTTGATGCCTCCGTACCTACAACCAGTAGTGTCAAACCGGTAAATGTTGGCTTGACAGGAGGTATCGGTATTTCAAAAACCATAGGCGTTGGTGATCTGTTTATGGATGTTCGTGGAGCCTATGGATTCAGCGTTATACAAAAATACGCAGCAGACGGAACCAGTCATACCGGAAGTCTGTTTATCGCTCTGGGTTATTCGGTTCCTTTTTAGATGATGCTTGCCTATATCATTCGGATGTTTGAAATGCTGAGGCCGAAAAGTCTTATTTTGCCACAAAGGATCTAAAACACCTAGTTTCGCCAAGGGTACTCATTTGTTTTACAAAACTTTGTGCCTCCCGGTGCACCGAAGCATTGGTGGCATTTCTCCGGGTTTTGGGTTTTGGATTGGACCAATCTTTTAATTATTAATCATCAACTAATTCATACCTGTTTTACTATACTTCTCACTGTTTTCAATTTGAATGAATAATGTAAACGTTTGGAGGATCAAAATCATTCTGCTGAGAGAATGTATTTTTCAAGGCTTATTTCAATTCCATTTAGTTAAACTCTATAATTTAAGCATCGCCGTTATATCCTTTTTATAATGTTGTTCATCTGCTTGCAATCACCTAGTAGTTAACGTTTGATGCCTGACCTGAGAATATATGTAAAGAAAGTGTTTAATAACAGACGAAAAGAATTTGTTTGTTTAAACGTTTAAGCATATTTTTAGATCATAAAATATCAAGGAATTGATAACACATTGAACGAATAATCTGAACCGCTAAATAATGTCTAAGAGAGTATCATTAAAGGATATAGCTGAAAAGGTTGGCGTCTCTATCGCCCTTGTTTCATATGTCATGAATGGACAGGAAAAGAAAAAAAGGGTTGGAGCCGATGTTGTGGAACGAATCAGGGAAGTAGCCCGTGAACTTAATTACAAGCCGAACCAGATTGCCCAAAGCCTGAGAACAGGATCTACCAAAACCATTGGATTAATCGTTGGCGATATCTCAAATCCCTTTTTCGGGAACTTAGCAAGGGTCATTGAAGATGAAGCCATCAAGCATGGGTACACCGTCATATTCGGCAGCGCAGATGAAGATCTGAATAAATCGGCCTCTTTGGTAGAAACACTGATCAACAGGCAGGTCGATGGCTTTATTATAGCCCCTGCAGAAGGAACCGCCGGGCAGATAAAAGCACTTCAGGAAAAAAAGACACCCCTGGTTCTCCTCGACCGTTATTTTGATGAGGTGACAACAAATTACGTTGTGCTTAATAATTTTGATGCCTCCTACGATGCCATTACACATCTGATCCAAAACGGCTACCAAAAGATCGGGATGATCGCATATCAGTCAAACTTAATCCATATGCAGGAACGAATCAGGGGATACAGGGACGCAATGAATGATAGCAATCCTGAAAATAAAATTCGCATTGAAGAAGTCCGCTACAATTATATAAATTCAGATATAGAAAAGGCCATGCATAACTTAATGGATGGGGAAAATAAAATTGACGCTTTGTTTTTTGCTACCAACGCCTTAACTATATCCGGCTTATATCTTATTAAAAAGCTTAATGTAAAAATACCTGAAGAGCTTGCAATCATTGGATTTGACGGCAATGCAGCTTTTGACTTTTTCAGTACACCTTTATCGTATATCGAACAGCCGATTGAGTGTATGGGCGTTGAAGCGGTTAGAGTCCTGGTAGAACAGATTGACGGATCGAATGAGATTGCAAATATTCAGTTACGGCATACGTTAATAAAGCGGGAATCAAGTTTATAAACCAATGAACAGATACACATGAAAAAACTATTTCTTGTTCTGGGAATCATCTTTCTGCTTGTATGTGAAGTTTCTTCGCAAAGCGCATTTAATGGCCTGGATATGAACATGGGTAATCTATCCAGGTTATCCAATGCGAAGACCCGTTCAATCAGTCCTGAAAATTTCACGGGTGAAAAGGGCAAAGGCGGTATGGCCAGTCTGGAAGATAAAGACAAATCCAATGTGGCCAATGCCAGTTGGGCTGCCCGCGACCTTGGACAGGGCTGGAAAGTAAATCCATTTGTACGCATCCAACCGGGGGAGACATTCACGATGGCCAACATCGAAGGGATGGGCGCCATTCAGCATATATGGATGACTCCAACAGGAAACTGGCGGTTCTCCATTCTACGCATTTACTGGGATGACGAAACCGAACCTTCGGTAGAATGCCCGGTGGGCGATTTCTTTGGCATGGGCTGGAACGAATATGCACCGCTCAATTCACTGGCTGTATGTGTAAATCCTGGCAGCGCTTTCAACTGTTATTGGGTCATGCCCTTCCGTAAAAAATGCAGGATCACCATGGAAAACATCAATGTGAAAGAACCCATGACTCTATATTACCAGGTGGATTATACACTTACCGATGTACCAAATGATGCAGCTTATTTTCATGCCCAGTTCAGGCGTCAGAATCCTACAGAGAATTCAATTTATACCATTGCCGATAATATTAAGGGGAAGGGTCAGTTTGTAGGTGTTTACCTGGCCTGGGGAGTGAATAACAACGGCTGGTGGGGCGAAGGCGAAATCAAGTTCTATATTGACGGCGACAGCAAGTATCCAACGATTTGCGGAACAGGAACCGAAGATTATTTCTGCGGGTCGTATAATTTTGAGCGCAACGGGCAATACAAGGAATTTTGCACACCATATAGTGGACTTCCGCAGGTTATCAGGCCCGACGGAACCTACAAATCACAGCAACGGTTTGGGCTATACCGCTGGCACATCATGGATCCCATACGCTTTGAGAAAGACCTGAAGATTACCATTCAGGATTTGGGATGGCATCTGGATGGCCGGTATCTGAAACAGCAATCAGATATTTCTTCGGTCTGTTATTGGTATCAGACCGATCCGCATGGTACTTTCCCGAAGCTGCCTAACTGGCAAAGTCTTGAGGTAAACTAATTGAGAAACTAAATCATTAAAATAAAATCACATGAAAAGTAAAATTTCAAATACCTTGTTTGTAATCCTTGCCCTCCTTATGGCAGGGTGTACCTCCTCAACCAATAAAAACACAAAGAATATGACATCAAAAGCGGAAGCAGTCTTTCAAAAAGGAAGCTACGGTTACGACCTTGCTTTTCTGAAAGCACATAAACTGAATCTGATAGAACTTAAGGATGCTTCATCAAAAGCCAGCGTGGTCTTAGTACCTGACCTGCAAGGCAGAGTGATGACGAGCTCTGCTAATGGCAATGGGGGTAAAAGTTTTGGCTGGATCAACTATAAACTATTCGAATCAGGGGTAGTAAGCGGTCAGTTTAATCCTTACGGCGGCGAAGAACGCCTGTGGTTTGGCCCAGAAGGAGGTCCTTTCTCCATTTATTTTCAGAAGGGAAAAGAACAGGTTTTTGCCAACTGGCTTGTTCCAAAGGAAATTGACACCAAACCTTTTGAAGTTGTTTCGCAGACGGAGGGTAGTGTAAGTTTCAGGAATGAATTTGCCTTAACCAATGCTTCAGGTACAAAGATGGACATAGGGATTGAACGCAATGTGAAATTGCTTAACCGTGCAGAAGCAGAAAAGGCCCTGCAACTTTCGCTGGATACATCATTGAATTATGTGGCCTATGAATCGGAAAACATACTGACCAATAAAGGCAAAACAGCATGGAATGATAAATCGGGCTTCCTGTCCGTCTGGCTGTTGGCAATGTTTAACCCTTCAGAAAAGGGGGTTGTTTTTATTCCTTATAAAACAGGAGATGAAGCCCAACTGGGAAAAATCGTCACGGATGATTATTTTGGGAAAGTGCCTGCCGATCGGTTGATCGTAAAGGATGGAGTCCTGTTTTTCAAGACAGACGGTAAATGCCGTAGCAAAATAGGCCTTTCTCCGGAGCGGTCATTACCTTACTGCGCAAGCTATGATCCAGACAGTCGCGTACTGACCCTGCTTTGGTTCTCAAAACCAGAACAGCCTGCGAAATATGTAAACTCCAAATGGGGAAAGCAGGAGAATACTCTGAAGGGCGATGCAGTCAATTCGTATAATGATGGACCGGTAGCAGATGGATCGATCATGGGACCATTTTATGAAATTGAAAGTTCCTCTCCGGCTGCATTATTGGCTCCCGGTGAAAAGATTACCCATAGACAACGGATTTTTCATATCTCAGGCGATGAAGCTCATTTAAGTTTAATCACAGAGAAGTTGTTTAACCTTCCAATTTCACTGATCAAACAGGCTTTATAAATCACGCAATATCATGAAGCGGGCATAGTGGAAAGAGAAAAAGGGAATAAGGAAAAAGGAATAGCCAGCCTGTTCAATCCTGCAGACTTTTCCTTTTTCCTTATTCCCTTTTCCTCTTTCCTTTTTCCTTTTTCCTTATTTCTAGTTCTCTTTAAAACTAACTACCTAAGGTCACTTTAACTGTTGAAGGAGAGAATAAACATTCATCCTAAATTATATTTCCGGTACACCCAAATTGATGATGAAGAGGAGACATTTTTTAAAAAATACGGTAGGTTCAATAAGCATGATCTGTCTTTCGCCGACATTGATGAGTGCAACCATACCCTCCGGGACTGGAAGGAATGGATATACTGCGGACCCACCTGACCTATCTCGCCCTGAATTAATTCCCTTCCCTGATAATCCGCAGGAGTGGATCAAATTCAGGGAATCAATGACTATGTGGAGAAAGGAGATGAAGACGAAGCTGAATTATGACGATGCTCTCTATAGCAATCCAGACTTTAAATGGGTCTCCTCTTCATATAATTGCTATTTCCTGATGATGTACGATGAGCTCTTCTACGACCAGACTACCAACCAATACAAGGTGGATGAGTTTCTCGACTGGGGAGAAATGGAGTTTGGCCGTCTTGACATTGTTGTGCTATGGCATGCTTATCCACGCATTGGACTGGATGAACGGAATCAGTTTGACTTTTACCGTGATATGCCAGGCGGGCTGTCCGGGATCAGGAAAGTGTGCGAACAGATGCACCTTAGGGGTGTAAAAGTTTATATCAATTATAACCCCTGGGATACAGGCACAAGAAGGGAAAATGCTTCGGATATTGATGCACTGGCACAGATTATTCATGAAACAGATACCGACGGGATATTTCTGGATACTTTGAACAGGGGTTCCAGTGAGTTCCGTGACAAACTGGATCAGGCCAAACATGGTGTGGTGCTTGAAAGCGAAGGGGCATTGCCCATTGAAGATATAAAGAACCACCACATGTCCTGGGCACAGTGGTTTCCTGATAGTGAGGTTCCGGGAATCTTACGAAATAAATGGTTCGAACGTCGCCATATCCAACATGGCATCAGCAGGTGGCAAAGAGACCGAACCAAGGAATTACACACTGCCTGGATGAATGGCAGCGGCATCATGATCTGGGACAATGTTTTTGGACAATGGGTCGGATGGAATGAAAGGGACAAATCACTGCTCCGGTTAATGTCGCCCATTCAAAAGCGCTATACCACTCTGTTTTCAGGAGAAGGCTGGGTTCCAATGATCGATGGCGTGCAGTCCAGTTACATCTATTCAAGTCTTTGGCTTGACGATAAAATCAGACTCTGGACATTGGTCAATCGTTCTGAAAATCCTGTTGAAGGAGATTTGTTATCAATTGAGACTATAAACGGCGATCATTATTACGATCTGATTCAGGGAAAAGAAGTAAAAGGGAAAGAGGAAAAAGGGAAAACGGCATTATCCGGGAAGTTAATCCCTCGTGGTATCGCTTGTTTTATTGCAGCTAAACCTGAGAATTTGGGTGATGACTTTCAGGCTTTTTTATCCAGGCAGACTGAACTGTTTTCAAGGATTAGTTCCAACACTGAATTCCCTGCCATTCATGCGAAAAGAGTGCCCATATCTCCCACTAAACGGCTGAGTAAACCTATGAATGGAATGGTTAAAATCCCTTCATTCAAGGGGAAGTTAGAGGATAACTTTAGGGTAAGGGAAGTCGGGTTTTACAGTTCCATCGATCCGTATTTTATTAATTGCGGGGCACCAAGATTACATCAGGGTACCTCCTTTCTGATGGAAGTCAATCTACCAGTATTTGCCATGGATGAAACGCCTGTTACAAATGCACAATATCATCAGTTTGTGAAGGAAACTGGCTATACTCCTAAGGAAAGCCTTAATTTTCTGAAACACTGGCCAAATGGGAAGATTCCTTCAGGCAAAGAAGACCATCCTGTTGTCTACGTCAGCCTGGATGATGCGCGTTCCTATGCCCTTTGGGCCGAAAAGCGACTTCCTACCGAGCAGGAATGGCAATATGCCGGACAGGGTAATGAAAACAAGAAATACCCATGGGGCGATAGGATGGAAACCGGCCTGTGCAATGATGGAGAATACGGAGGTACAACTTCAGTGAAAGCTTTTCCGAAAGGCAAATCAGTCTTTGGGTGCTATGATCTGTGCGGCAATACCTGGGAGATAACCGAAAGCGAACATAGTGACGGAAGAAGCCGGTTTTGCATACTAAAAGGAGGCTCTCATTACAACGCCAAACAATCGGAGTGGTATTTCGATGGCGGTCCTCAACCTTTGAATTTCTCAGCCAAGCAATTGTTGATCTATCCGGGTATCGATCGTTGCAGTACCGTTGGATTCCGATGTGCCGCCGACCTTTGATCAGGAACATGAATAGTACAGCTTGAATTTAGACCCTTTAACCAATAAAATAAATGAATATCATGAAACAAAAAGCAGGAAGTAGAACTGTTGTATTACTGATGCTTTTTCTTGCTGCCACGGCAGGAATTGCACAGGATAAGACTGTAAAAGCAGATAAGCCTGTAATTACGATCGGTAAGTTCGAAAAGATCTTCGATCAAAGCGTTGGCGAAGATGATGTCTGGTATATGAATGACCATTGTTTCATTAAAGGACCCGAAGGAAAATGGCATATGATCGGCATTACCGGCAGGGACGCTCCAAAAAAATGGGCTGAAAACTATTTGGCACATGCAGTCGCCGACAGCCTGACCGGTAAATGGGTAAAAAAGCCCTATGCTATGACTGCCCGAACTGATCTGGACGAGATGGTCCTGTGGGCACCTTACATCCTCAAACATGACGACACCTATTACATGTATTATTGTGCCGGAGACCCGGATCACAGGAGATATCAGATCAACCTGGCGACCAGTAAAGATCTCTACGAGTGGTCAAGATATACCGGGAATCCGCTGTTTGTTGATGGTTTTGACGGACGCGATCCATTCGTTTACCACGACGAAATCAACAACCGCTGGATCATGTATTATACGGCAACAAAAAAGCCGGAAGGCGGAAATCATATTGTGGGTGCCCGGATTAGTTACGACCTGGTGCATTGGACCAAAGACCGCTATGTAGTCTATACCGATCCTGAGAAAGGTACCTGGGGAGGGAATACCGAATCCCCTTTTGTAATTAAAAGAGGTGACTGGTACTACCTTTTTATTGGTCCCGGAGAAAGTTATGTCACCACTAAAGTATTTAAAAGCAGGGATCTTTTCAGCTGGGATGCAACGGATGAAGTAACTACCCTGGAAACCCACGCTGCCGAGATTGTCAGGGATGACCACGGCAAATGGTATATAAGTCATTGCGGGTTACAACGCGGCGGGCTATACCTGGCACCACTATACTGGCATGATGATGTTCAGGATATTTTAGATAAGAAATAGGAAAAAGGAATGAGGAAATCGTCCCGTCGGCTAAAGCCAGACGGACATTTGGGAAAGTTATCAGGAAAATGGTAGATAGTAAATAGCTTAATAAATCAAAATTGATATGAAAAGAACACATTTTTTCTCATTCATCTTATGCCTGCTGGCTCTCGGTGGTCAGGCTCAGAATATGAATCTTTTATCGGGACTAACCACCATTCAGGATGGATTACGATCAAAAAGGGTTAGCAGTTACGACCGTACAGGTGGCAACGGTGATAACATCAGTAATATTAAACCAGGAGAAAGTCGTACGATTTTCGATGTTCAGGGAGCAGGGATTATCGATCATATCTGGATTACAATAGCCCCAAGACCCGAAACCTTGAACCGTACGGATGTCATCCTTAAAATGTATTGGGATGGCATGAAAGAGCCATCGGTTCTTTCACCCATCGGTCCTTTCTTTGGACAGGGATGGAATGAGAGCTATGATTATACCTCAATGCCGCTTTCAGTAGGCCCGGCTGGCGGTACAGGTATGGTTTCCTACTTTCAGATGCCTTTTGCCAAAGGTGCTAAAATAGTGATTGAAAATCAGGCAGACATTCCCATTGACGCCTTCTATTTCTATGTCGACTATGTTGAAATGGACAAACTCCCTGCCAATACCGGACGCTTCCATGCCTGGTTCAACCGTCAGATCACCAATGCAGCCGAAGATGGAGAAAATGAATGGGAAGCTCTCCACCCTTTTGGGAAGAATATTGATGGCAAGGACAATTATGTGTTTGCCAACATCAAGGGTGACGGCCATTTCGTTGGTGTAAACTATTACGTTCAGAACCCAAGCATCATGTGGTATGGCGAAGGGGATGACATGTTCTTCGTAGATGGCGAAAAACTACCATCCATTCATGGAACTGGTACGGAAGATTATTTTAATACATCCTGGTGTCCAAGATCCATATTTCTAACCCCATTCTATGGATACCCCAGGGTTTCCAATTATGAGACCGGATGGCTTTACCGGACCCATCTCTACCGTTTTAATATTACTGACCCCATCTATTTCAAAAAATCATTAAAGGCAACCATCGAGCATGGCCATGCCAACACACTAACCCTCGACCTTTCGAGTGTTGCCTATTGGTATACCCGTGAAGCCACTGCAGTTGACCCTATACCGGATAAGGAACATCGTTTGTTTATGCCTGAAATTGGTGCAACAGATATGCTTCGCTGGAGAAATGAATGGAGAAAAGCTCATGGTAACAAACCTACATTATGGGGTAACGAAAAATAGTTTATTTCCCAATACTTAACCCTAAAGAATCCTGTAATCCATGAAATATTCAATCTTTAAAATCGCAGTTATCTTTTTTCTACTTGGTCAAAGTTTCCTTTGCCGGGCTGATTATAAGGATGAAATCTTAAAACTTACCCGTCTCGATTTATTGCCTCAGTACCAGAAAGACAATGCCGTAAAGGAAATTACCAGTTACGACAGGACAGGTGGCAACGATGACGGCTTTTCAGGAAAGTATTCCTTCCTGCGCAAAGAAAACGGAACGCTGGTCATTGCCGAACTTAAAGGTCCCGGAGTAATCCAGCGTATCGCTACTCCTACCCCATCAGAAGACACCATCCAGTTTTATTTTGACGGAGAAAAGAATCCCCGCATCGAAGTAAAGTTTATAGACCTCTTCTCAGGTGAAAAATATCCATTCCTGAGACCTGTGGTGGGCAATGAAGTGGGTGGATATTACTGCTACCTGCCGATTCCTTATAAGAGTTCCTGTAAGATTGTCTTAAAAGGAAAGCGGATGCAGTTCTTCCAGATACAGTACCGTGAACTGGCAAAAGACCAGACCGTCACTTCCTTTCCACAAAAGCTGTCCAAAGAGGAAGATCAGGCACTAACTTCCGTAATTGCCATTTGGAAGAAAAGCGGTGAAAACATACTTTCCCTGTTACCCGAAAGTAGTAAAAGTCTTAAAACAGTCACAAAAAGTGTGGTGCTTAAGGCCGGGGAAATCAAGTCCATTTTTAGCAGCAAACAGGCAGGACGGATTGTCGGCATTGAACTTACACCTAAGTTGCAATTAAACAGTCAACTGAAGGACCTGATCCTTCGTGCCCAATGGGATGATGAACCTGTTGCAGCTATTAACGCTCCTGTCTCTGACTTCTTCGGGTACGGATTTGGGAAGCCCTCCATGCAGGCCATGCTTGCCGGTGTCAGAAATGGCGTTCATTATTGCTACATGCCTATGCCCTATAGTAAATCAGCCAATCTTGAACTGGAGTTCATTAAGAGTTCGCTTAATCAAACCGCTGAAATACCTGTGAATGTTACCATCTATTACTCTGAAGCCAAACGTACCGAGAATGAAGGAAAATTCTATGCACAATGGAAGAGAGAGAAAAACACAGAGATGGGAAAACCATACCAGATCCTGAATAAGGCAGGCAGAGGACATTACGTTGGGACCTTATTGCAGGCTCAGGGATTGAACTCAGGAATGACTTTATTCTTTGAAGGTGACGATGAATGTACTGTCGATGGCGAGATGAGACTTCATGGCACCGGTTCGGAAGATTATTTCAACGGGGGCTGGTACGCCATGGCCGACCGCTGGGACCAGGCCTTCAGTCTGCCAATGCACGGTTGCCTGGCTTATTCCATCCCGCTGGCCCATACAGGCGGTTACCGTTTCCTCATGACCGATAAAATATCATTCGAAAAAGAGTTTAATCTGACCATCGAACATGGTCCGGAGAACAATCAAATCCCTGCAGACTATACTTCGGTAGCCTATTACTATTGTGACACTCCACCGGCTGCCAATGCACTTCCTGTAACTGAATTACTCGAAAAAGTCAATTCACCTAAATTGCAGGAATACTGGATACAGTTGTTGCCAATTAAAGCCTTGGGCGACAATACCAAAGTATCAACTGAGAACTGCAAGGACAGTCAGACTAAAAAATCATACGATGTCCTTAAGTTGGAAGCTCCTGATGATGGCTTTGCCAAGTTTGAACTGGAAGTACCCTCAAACGGCGAATACAAACTCTATCTTTCATACCTTAAAGGGCCGGAGAGCAGCTCCTTTGAAGTCAACCAGCGCCAGGTTCCTATCAGCAAAACCCTAAACGGATATGCTGCCGAAAACACTTTCGTGGACAAGGAATTCATCGGCACTCTTTCAATAAAGGAAGGAACCAATACCATAACGATAGTCCTCAAAAACAAGGAAAAGAAAACACCAACGACTAAGTTCCTGCTGCACCGGATATATCTGGAGAAAATATGATTTCAACCTTAATAACCAAACCAATGAAACAACCAAATTCAATACACTTCCTGATGATCCTGTTATTAGGCTCGGTGCTTCTTTCCTTTACAGGTGAGAAAGGCAAACCTGAATCAGACGGACATCACTTTAATCAATCCTATACAGGCAAGAACCTCGATCGGGTAGCCTTTCCCATTGGCGGTCTTGGAGCAGGTATGTTTTGTATGGAAGGGAGTGGGGCAATCTCGCACCTTTCGGTCAACAACAAGCCTGATGTCTATAATGAGCCCTTTGCTTTTGCAGCCATCAGTGTAAAAGGGGTTGAAAATGGAGCCAAGGTACTGGAATCCCCTGTGCCTACCTGGAAGTTCTTTGGTGAAGGAGGAACAGGCAATGGAGCCGGAGGCAGGGATTATGGCCTGCCTCGTTTTGAAAGTGGAAGTTTTACTCCACGGTTCCCGTTTGCTACTTTAAAACTGGAAGACAAAGACATTCCCCTGCAGGTTGAAGTAATTGGCTGGAGTCCATTTATCCCGACCGACGAAGACAATTCGGGCCTTCCTTCAGGAGCCTTTGAATACTTCTTCAAAAACACTTCTGCGAATACAGTTGAAGCCGTGTTTTCATACAATGCCAAAAACTTCCTGGATAACGATGGCCGGATTCTGAAAGCTGGTAATGGTTTTACAATGGTATCCGGCAATAAGGATAAGTCTCCCGTATCAGAAACAGGCTTTACTGTCTTTGTAGACGACAACGCTGCTGTGGTTGACTATTGCTGGTTCAGGGGTGGCTGGTTTGACCCGCTGACCATTCTCTGGAAAAACATAAAGAACAGAACTATCGTTAATAATCCTCCGGTTGAAGGATCCTCTCCGGGAGCCTCAATTTATGTGCCCCTCAACCTGAAGCCGGGTGAAGAAAAGACCATAACGGTTAACTTTTGCTGGTACCTTCCTGATACAAAACTCGCTGAAGGTGCACCACTAAAAGCAGGTTCAGCGTTCAAGGACAAACCTTCTTCGGGAAGAACTGGCGGTCAATCCCTTGTTTCAGGTTTTATCGGAAAACAACTGGTGAACACCTTTGACCCTGGTGGCGACGGGCAAACCGGAGTGTTGCAATCACCTCCGGTTATTCTCACCAAACGTTACCTGAAATTCCTTGTAGGTGGTGGAAGCAATCCTGAACAGACTGCAGTTAAGCTTCTGGTTAACGGAAAAGAAGTTGAAACTGCTTCGGGAAACAATACAGAATTGCTTCAGGAGCAAACCTGGGACCTGAAAAAGTATAAAGGCAAGAAGGCCATCATTCAGATTGTTGATCAGGGAACAGGAGGCTGGGGTCATATCCTGGCCGATCAGTTTGTGCTGACCGATGATGCAGCTGAAAACCTTGCCAGCTTGTCACCTAATGCACAACTGATTGAAGATTTCGAAAAAGATACCTATGGTAAATGGGAAGTCGTAAAACCGGAAGGAACAAAAGAATGTTGTCCCGGCGGAAAATGTGAGGAAGATCCTTATTACAAACCCTGGTATGCCAAACGCTTTCAGAATCTTGATGAAGTCTCGAAATACTGGACGCTCCATTATGCCGATTTAAAGAAAAACAGCGAACTCTTCCGCGATGCCTTCTTTGCATCTACCCTCCCTCCCGAAGTAATTGAGGCAGTTGCAGCAAACCTAACCATCCTGAAGTCGCCTACGATCTTACGTCAATTCGATGGAAGACTCTGGGGCTGGGAAGGCTGTAACGATAACTCGGGATGTTGCTCGGGAAGTTGTACCCACGTATGGAACTATGCACAGTCCATCTGTCATTTGTTCCCTGCTCTGGAACGAACCCTCCGCGAAACCGAATTCAAGGTGAGCCAGAATGAAGCAGGCCACCAAATATTCAGGACAAACCTGCCCATTTCCCCAGCCATACATGATTTCCATGCTGCTTCCGACGGACAGTTGGGTGGAATCATGAAAGTATACCGCGAATGGCGCATCAGCGGCAATACTGAATGGATGAAAGGGCTTTTGCCTTATGTGAAAAAGAGCATCGATTACTGCATCGAAACCTGGGATCCCAAACATCAGGGTTACCTCGAAGAACCTCACCACAATACCTACGATATCGAATTCTGGGGACCTGAAGGCATGTGTACCAGTTTCTACCTCGGAGCCCTGACCGCTTACATCGAGATGAGCAAGGCCAATGGAGAGCCAACAGAACCTTACCAGACCTTACTGCAAAAGGGTAAAAAATTCATGGAGAATGATCTCTTCGATGGGGAGTATTTCATTCAGAAGATCAAATGGACGGGCCTGAGGGCTGCCAATCCGGTTGAAGCTTCTAAAAAATCGTATGCAGGAGAATATTCACCCGAAGCATTGGAGATTCTTCAAACCGAGGGCCCCAAATACCAGTACGGTACAGGCTGTTTGTCTGACGGTATCCTGGGTATGTGGATGGCATCCGTTTGCGGGCTTCCTGAAATAGTGGACAACGCCAAGGTGAAAAGCCACCTTCTCTCTGTCCACAAATACAACCTGAAGACCGATTTAACCGACCATGTCAATCCTCAGCGACCAAGCTATGCCTGCGGCAACGAAGGCGGATTATTGCTTTGTACCTGGCCCAAAGGAGGTCAGCTTTCGCTTCCTTTCGTTTACAGCAATGAAGTCTGGACCGGTATCGAATACCAGGTTGCCAGCCACCTGATGCTGAAAGGCGAAGTGGAGAAGGGCCTGGATATCGTCCGGGAATGTCGGAAGAGATACGATGGAGTGGTTCGCAACCCGTTTAACGAATACGAATGCGGACATTGGTACGCCAGGGCTATGTCAAGTTATGCCCTGCTTGAAGGCCTGACTGGAGTGCGTTATGATGCCGTGGACAAAACCCTATATATCGATTCAAAGGTTGGCGATTTCACCAGTTTCCTTTCTACCGAAACAGGATTTGGAAACGTAGGTCTGAAGGACGGCAAACCTTTCTTCAAGATGGTCTATGGAAGTCTGGATGTAAAAAAACTGTTGGTAGCCGGTGTAGAACAAAAGCTGTAAACTAACATTTAAATTTCGTTCGATCATATGCTCAATTAAAGGAATATTTACAATTCAAGGAAAAATTCAGAAAAGGGGGGAAACCCCCTTTTTTGTTGAAAATATATACAACCAAAATAATAAATTATTGAAATAAAAATCATAACTTAGCTTATATAAGAACATTGCATCTTAAAATGTATGTATTTCTACATAATTGCAGCAATACTTAAGTACTGTCACAAAATCCACAAATATGAAAAACAGAAAAATCATCTCTATTATCACATTGCTTCTGATTATTTCATCTATTGGAAACAATTTGCTTGCACAGTCTTATCGGACTACAAATAGAAAATCTTACACCACTTCAAAAACAAAAACCCCAACATACGATGCTGGCGGCACAAAATATTTTTCTGGTGAAACTTATAAAACAACCGGACAACCAAAAGTTGATCGCAGTTCGTCTGCTAGACATGAGTTTTTAAAAGGTTTAGGTAAATCCAAAGTGCCTGCTGGCTATCAGGTAGACCATATTGTCCCGCTGTCACAAGGAGGAAAAGATATCCCAAGTAATATGCAATTAATTACTGTTGAACAGCATAAACAAAAAACAACAAGAGAGAAACATCAAGTAAGCTCTACATATAATAAACCTTATAACTTTTCGACACCAAAATCAACAAAAGCATCATATAAAACTCCTTCCTACAAATACTCGACATCAAAGTCATCATACAGCACTCGTAGTTATTCTGGCGGTGGACGGAGAAAATAATCCTCCAACAATAGTAAGTTACAGATAAGTAGACTTTCTTTCATAACCGAACAAAGAATTAGTAATTTTTAATCAGGGCAGAATCTATAAGTTCATATAATGAAGATACCTTACTTAATTTTACTGATCTTACTCCTTTCGTTATCCTTTTCAGGATACAGTCAAACAGCAGAAGAATATTTTAATAGCGGCTGGGCAAAGTTCAAACTCGAAGACTACCGTGGAGCAATTGAAGATTATAATAAGTCGATTGAGATAAATCCCAATTCTGCAATCACACTTAATAACAGAGGTTTAGCAAAAATTAACATTAATGATTTCATTGGTGCAATTATAGATTGTACCAAGGCCATTGAGATAAATCCAAATCTTGTTATAGCTTATAATAACAGAGCCTTAACAAAGAATAATATACAAGATTTTTATGGAGCCATAAATGACTGTAATAAGGCTATTGAGATTGACCCCAATAATGCTGGTTCATACATTAATAGAGGAATGGCAAAAATAAATCTTCAAGACAATAAAGGTGCAATTATAGACTGTACCATGGCAATAGAAATAAACCCAGAAATTGCTGAAGCATATAACAATAGAGGAATGGCAAAAATAAATCTTCAAAACGTCATTGACGCTCTCACTGACTTCACAAAGGCAATTGAGATAAATCCCATGTATGCAATGGCTTATAATAACCGAGGATTAGCAAGGATGATGATGAATCAAAAAGAAAGCGGATGTTTGGATCTAAATAAAGCTGCAGATTTGGGTTATCCATCTGCAGCTGTGGCAATAAAACAATACTGTTCAAATATTACAGACTCAATAAGAAGATATCAAGTTGAAAAAACAATTTATGCCATTCATAAATCAGATGTAATGACATTTCTCAAAGATATGCCAGATGCGAAAGAAATACAATCATATATATTAGGCAAGGATACACTTGACATTCCAATTAACGAAGTACCTGATTTCTTGAAGGTTGCTCCTGATGCAAAACCTTTTCTTGATTATCTGAATAAATATACTACAGGATGGAAAAAGGAACATGTATTTTCGGAGAAAAACTATAGACATTTAATACTTTATAAATACCTTATCGATTCAAATCGTGTAACTATCGATGAACTTGGTGATTTTAAAACATTTAACAGATTAAGTTCAAATCCTTCAGATGCGACCAATCTATATAAGAACTTAATAAAAAAAGGTTTTACTGAACATGAATTAGGAACACAATCAGATTTTCTTTCAAATATAACTAAAAAAATATCTTCACTAAAATCTAATAAAGATATTAATTCACCACAATTTCCAACTAAAGATAAGGCATTAACTCAAACAGGCAGAACCGATAATTTATATTCATCTTATCAAATTGACAAGATTAAAGTTGGAGACACTTTTATTGAATTACCTATACCAAGTGGTTTTGTTAAAGTTGATGATACAATGGGCACTCTTCTTGAATCTGTAAAAAAACTGTGTCCAAAAACGAACACCATTCTAGCTTATTATTTGAGTGATGAGGATTATGCAACTTTTCTTGCTTCCCAGAAATCTACCTTTGATAAATATATCATTATTGAAGTTTTCAACAATTTTAAAGATAAACAAGTTGGCAGAAAAGACTATAGAGAATTCATTAGTAGTTTAAAAAAGCAATATATTGAAGAATTCAAACAAACATTAAATAAAGAAGGACTTAAAACATCTAATTTCCTGTCAAATCTTGATGAGAAACTGAAGATGGATAATTTAGATTTAGAACCTTTGGGAATATGTTATGAAAGTGAAAATTCAATAAGTTATGGGATATTATCTAAGTATACTTTTACCATCGAGAATGAAAGTTCAACGAATTACATTGTTGCGTTAATGTCAACAATTACAAAGATTGATAAAAAGCCAATATTCCTTTATTCTTATAAAACATACAAAAGCAATGAAGATATAAATTCACTAAAAGCGGTGAATACAGCTTGGGCTAAGGAAATTGACAAGAAACAAAGTTCCACAAGTTTTATTGCTGATATTGATTTTGAAGACTATAAGGAATCAATTTTAGCAATACTTACCTTAAGTTTTATTTGGGCAATATATTTTGCTACAAAAAAAATAAATAAAAAGATAAATGGGAAAGCTGTCAGAGAACAACTTAAGGTAGAAGCAAAGAATAATTATTTTGACTTCGATGAATTGTTAAAAGAGGTCAGCACTAAATCAAATAATTTGGTATACAACAATAAAATAGAGGAGGAAGTAATGAACGTTAAAGAGGGAGAAAAGTTGGAGTCCACAACTTTTAGAAAAACTGGATTATTGAAAGTAAGTTTAAGTATACGATTTTTAAATTATTTAATAGATGTTATCTTTTTATATTTCATAGCTTACTGTAGTAATAACATTTTAGTATTCATTCTCGGTCCATCAAAAGCAAATGAAATAATTGACCATTCATATATTTATGGAGTATCTCTTGCTTTTATAGTATATTTTTTTCAAGAACTTGTGTTTAATAAAACATTAGGCAAACTAATTACGGGTACCCGGGTTGTGGATAGCAATGGAAATAAACCGGATATTGTCCAATTAATTATAAGAACAGTTGTTAGATTAATTCCTTTTGAAGCATTGTCATTTTTAGGAAGGAAAGAGAGGGGATGGCATGATACAATGTCAGAAACATTTGTAATAAAAGGATAAAAGCATTACTTCGAATATGCTTATTATCTAACTTAAATTTAGCGCAAAGCAATATTGCAAGTTTAGAGGTACAAAAACAGGAATCTATTTAATCCTTCTATTTTCGCTAACAGTCAATCAAATATCCTATCTTTTCTGAAAAAATAATTGTATATTTCACTTTAATTTACTATTCACTCTTTCTTCTGTTGGAAGCACCATACAAAGCTTCCACCAGGGCTCTTGAGAATAACACATTTAAAAACCAAACATCAATCGAAATGAAAAAAGTATGTCTTAGTATCGGTTCGTTTGTAGTCATTGTGCTTTTAACATCAGTAATCAATGCTTCTGCCCAGGATTATCCACAATGGAGAGGGGTAAACCGGGATGGTAATGTGACCGGATTTAAAGCCCCGTCTGTCTGGCCAAAGGAGCTGAAACAGGAATGGAAAATTACAGTTGGGCTGGGCGATGCCGCCCCTGTACTCATGGGCAGAAGACTCTACAGCTTTACCCGACAGGGTATGGATGAAATTTTACTCTGTCTGGATGCCGGCTCCGGCAAGGAAATCTGGCAGGATAAGTATGCTTCTTGTGTGGTAGGCGGTCCATCCGCTGTTGGACACCAGGGACCCCGTAGTACCCCTACGGTTGCCGACGGGAAAGTTGTAACACTCGGCGTCTGTGGAGTACTCTCTTGTCTGGATGCCTTCACCGGTAAGCTACTCTGGCGCAA
>TBL_comb47_HYPODRAFT_10002653_pt1 | contig 21877 bp, 28 predicted proteins | sample TroBogypolimnion_40_FD_10682 | JGI IMG/M metagenome (IMG submission 10682) | reverse complement strand
GACCTCTCACGGGTACTACACCTGGTACCGGAGCTCCTACTGATATCGGTGAACATTCTTATGAAGATGTTTTAAACCATGTTCATACTATTTCTAATGCAAATACATTTCTTTTAAACACTACAGATACATCTAATACTATTAATATTACTGCAGGGCAGACATATAATTATGTACCTCCGCAGACACAACTTGCGTTTATTATGTACAACAACACTATAACTTAAGGAGATTATTATGATTACAGAAGAACAAATTAAATCAAATTATTCAAGTGCTGATTCTGATGTAGTAGCAGCTATTGTTTCTAGTCTTGATACACTTGCATCAAAATATGATATTAATTCACCACTTCGTCTTGCTCACTTCCTTGCACAGACTGCTCATGAGTCTGGTGGCTTTAGAGTAATTGAAGAAAATCTTAACTATTCAGCTGAAGGTCTTAAGGGTATTTTTGGAAAGTATTTCCACGATAAAGATCCAGAAGAATATGCTCGTCAACCAGAAAAGATTGCTAACGTAGTTTATGCATCACGTATGGGTAATGGTGACACAGATTCTGGAGATGGATATAAGTTCCGTGGTCGTGGTCTTATTCAACTAACTGGACGTTCTAACTATACATCTATGGCTGGTGATCTTGGAGTTGATCTAGAAGATGTTGTTGATTTTCTTGGAACACCAGAAGGTGCTGTAGAATCAGCTGCATGGTTCTGGAATAAAAATGGAATCAACAAGTTAGCTGATGCTGATGATGTTACTGCTGTTACTAAAAAAGTAAATGGTGGTACTATTGGACTTGAAGATCGTCAAAAGCACACAGAAGACTTTAAAGGCATTCTTGGTGCATAATGCCATTAATTGCTAGATTAGGTGATGGTAGTGATCATGGAGGTACAATTATCTCCGTTACTACTCAACACACTAATGCAGAAGGCAAATTAGTCGCAAGGGTGTATGATCTACACTCTTGCCCTATACCTGGTCATGGTGTAACTCCTATTCTTATTGGATCTTCTCCTGTTATGTGTGAGGGACAACCTACAGCAGTAACAGGAAGTAGATGTGGATGTGGAGCTGTTATTATTGCAGGTAGCTCTCATTCTAATGCACCACTAGATGCATTTATAGGAAATTCATCATTAGATGGAACTGCAGTATTAGGTGACGTAATAGTAGGACAAACACCATTTGTCCTAGAAGGTGGTGGAGTATAAAATGCCGTATAAAGTTTGGATAGCTGGTGAAACACTAAAAGCAGCAGATCTTAATAATACATTTGCTCAGTATGTAAATGCTACTGCTGATTGGACATTTACTGGTACTCATACACATAATGCACCTGTTAATTTTAATAACCCTATTGTTATTAATACTAATATTGATTCTAATGTTAATGTAGTTGGTGGTAACATTACTACTAACCAATTAATTAGTGCTGGAAGTTCAATTAGCGATGGAATTGGAAATGTAAGATCTGTAATTAAAAATGCTGTAGGCAATGGTTATACAGTACAATCTACAGACAATGGTAAGTTTCTTTATGCTACTGGTGATATTAATATGCCATCCAATATTTTTAATGTTGGTGACACAGTTACAATTTTTAATAGCACTGGTAGTACAATTAACATCAACGAAGCATCTGGTACCGTTCTATATCTTTCTGGATTAGGATTGAATGGTAGTGCAGTAATAGACTCTAAGGGTCTGTGTACTATTCTTTGTGTCGATACTAATATCTATGTTATTACAACTACTACTATTACTACAGTTTCATCTGGTGGCGGTGGTGGAGGAGGAGCAGTTACACAATCTGCAATTCTTGGTGCATTAGGATACGTTCCATACAATTCTTCAAATCCAAGTGTGTTTGCTAATTCTACAAACGGCTTTGGTGTGTCTCAAGTTGGTTTGTTAAACTCTCTTGGTTATACACCCTATAACTCAACTAACCCCAATGGGTATGTAAATAGCTCTCAAGTAAATGCTCAAATTGCAGCTAATCCTCAAGGGTTTATTACTGCAGCTCAAGTTTCTTCATTTTCTGGTGCTACATCTTTTATAGATTCCGGAATATGGACGGTTCCATCTGGTATTACTAAATGCAAGGTTCAATTGATAGGACCTGGAGGACCAAGTGGTAGCTCTTATTATTCTGCTACTGATTCTTCTTTTGGTTCTTATATAACAGCTTATGCAGGAGGAAGAGGTGGCGTTAATAATTATGGTCTTAATGCACCTGGAGGAGGAGGAGGAGGTGCTACTGGAGGTGATATAAACATTCCAGGTACAAATGGAGCAACCGTAACGCCAGGTATATCATTTGTTGGGGGTGGGTATGGAGTAGGAGTAGTTGGGTTTAATGATACGGTTGAAGGTGGCCAGCACGGGGGAAGTTCAAGTTCCATGGGATCTGGTGGTGGAGGTGGTTATGCCATGAAATATCTAACAGGTCTTACACCAGGCCAGCAAATAGCAGTGACTATAGGCAAAACTTTCTATACAGGTGATCCTTCTAATCCTGTAAGCTCAGGTATATGTATTATTGAGTACTAAAAATGAGCCTGTATAATATTCTTCTTGGATATAAAAGTCTGGTTCCACATGGGGGAGATGTAGGGTTCTCTGATGATTCTCCTGGAACAAATAAAACATACAGACTTCCTTATTTCAATACTATTAAGATAGAAATTTGGGGAGCAGGTGGTGGAGGTGGTGGAGGTGATCCTAACACCGAGCATGATGGATCTTCAGGAGGAAGATCAAGTTTAAATAATTTTGGTATTATTGCAGGAGGTGGTGGTGGTGGCATAGGCGGCAATAACAGCGGTACTAAAGCTGGTGCAGGCGGAGGTGGAGGAGTAGCATCTGGGAGTTACCCTACAGGATCCATTAGTTTATCCAATGGTCGAAGTGGTGCAAATGCTACTGACGGTCAACCAGGCGGTGGCGGAAATAGTGCAGACGGTAATGGTTCTGGTGGTATTCCTGGTTCTCAAGGAACTAATGGATCTCCACCCGGTGGAGGCGGAGGAGGCGGTGGATATGATAATGGTGCTCAACCAGGCGGAGGCAAAAAATCTGGAGGTGGATCTGTAAAAGATTCTGCCGGAGGCGGTGGAGGCGGCGGTGGAGCATATGCTTATGTTGTTTTTAATAAAACAGATATTCCGCAGAGAACAGTACTTAATTATGATGTAGGATCTAAAGGCTTTGGTGGAACCGCTGCGTACTCTGGAGGCAACGGTGCAGATGGTAGAATTAAAATTACCTGGACCTAATTGATAAATATCTAAAAAGGATATTAAAAATGGCTACATCTAACATTCAGACCAGAAATGATTTTAAAGAATATTGCCTTCGTAGATTAGGCAAACCTGTAATTGAAATCAACGTAGATGATCAACAGGTAGAAGATCGAATTGATGAAGCTTTAAAGTATTACTGGGATTATCATTTTGACGGTACAGAAAAGATATTTTACAAATATCAAATAACTGCACAAGATATTGCTAATGGATGGATTCCGGTAGCTCCTAATATTATAGGTGTAGTAAGAATATTTCCTATAGGCGACTATATTGCAACTAATAATATCTTTAATATTCGTTATCAAATAGCATTGAATGACCTTTATACTTTAACATATCAATCTATGGTACCTTATTACATGGCTTTCCAGCAACTTCAATTGCTAGAGCAGCTGCTTGTTGGGGAGCAACAGATCCGTTATAATAGACATGGTGAGAAACTTTATATTGATACAGATTGGACTAAACTTACTGTAGGCAGTTATGTGGTAGCAGAAGCATATCAAATAGTAGATCCTGAAGTATATTCTGATGTTTGGAATGATCGTTGGCTACAAAGATATGCAGCAGCTCTTATTAAAAGACAATGGGGTACTAACCTTACTAAATTTGTTAATATGACTCTTCCAGGTGGTGTTCAATACAATGGTGAGAGAATTTTAGATGATGCAGAAAAAGAAATAGAGAAGTATGAACAAGAGATGATTTCTAGCTACAGCCTTCCAGTAGTAGATATGATTGGTTAATAAATGGCAACCTCACTGTACTTTAATAATTTTTCATCATCAAAAGAACAATCACTAATAGAAGATCTAGTTATAGAATCTATTAGAATTTATGGTATAGATAATTATTATATTCCTAGAAAAATTTTAGATCTTAGCAATACGTTTAGAGAGCAAGAATACACTGAATTTTTAGGTTCAGTTCTCATGGAAATGTATATTAAAAATGTTGATGGGTTTGACGGTGATGGTGAATTCTTATCTTCTTTTGGAGTGGAAGTAAGAGAACAAATTACATTCTCACTTGCTCGTAGAGTATTTGAACAAGAAGCAAGTTATGTTCTTCAAAGAGATAGACCTTACGAAGGTGATCTAATTTGGTTCCCATTTACTAAAGCGCTGTACCAAATTAAATACGTAAATGTTAAACCAGTATTTTATCAGATGGGTTCATTGCAGTTTTATGATATTACTTGTGAGTTATTTGAATATACTAATGAAATTTTTAATACTGGTATTGACGTTATAGATAGTACCTACAATGCATTAAATACTACTATGAATGCATTTTTCTTCTTATCAGAAGATGGAACTAACATTTTAGATGAGACTGGAAGTGCATTGCTATTTGAAGAATATGATATTCAGAATCTTGATCTTAATGCGCAAAATAGTATGTTCCAGATGGCAGGTAATGAATTTATAGACTATTCGGAAGTAGATCCGTTCAGTGAGATGGATAGGAGAGCATAATGATAGGAGGTACTCCTTTCTATAATTCTTTATTTAAAAAATATGTTGTTATTTTTGGATCTCTTTTTAATAATATTAATATTGAAAGGCTTGCTTCAGATAATGTAACAGTCGAGCAAACTTTATTAGTACCTATTGGTTATGGGCCTAGAGAAAAGTTTCTGGCTCGTATTACTGGTAACCCTACTGGTGTTGCACAAACTTCTATTACACTCCCTAGAATGGCATTCTCCTTAACAAAAGTAGAATATGCACCAGACAGAAAACTTCAAACTCTTAATAAGATTACTACTAAAAATAATATTAACGGAGTTAATGTATATAAAAAAGTGTTTACTCCTGTTCCTTATGATCTTGGGTTTAAATTAGAAATTATGACCAAATCTATGGAAGACGGATTAAGAATAGTTGAACAGATTCTCCCTTATTTTACACCAGAATGGACTATTCAAGCAGCTCTTCTTACTGATTATGACAATTTAACAGATATACCATTAGTTCTTAATACAGTACAGGTAGATGATGAATATGAATCTGATTTTGTAAACAGAAAAGTGTTAATATTTACACTCGAGTTTACTATGAAAGCTGCATTTTATGGCCCTATTACAGAAAGTAAAATTATTAAGTTTACTACTACTAATCTTTATTCTGATCTAACTGCCAATTCTTCTTTCAACACTACTACTATTAGACCTGGTCTTACTATAGACGGAGAGCCTACTTCAAATGTTGCTCTTTCTATTGCATTATCTCAAATAAATGAACTTGATAATTATGGATTTATTGTGAACTCTACGGATACAAACAATGGCTAAGAAAGATATTATTTCTCAATCTTTAGGTATTGAGCCTATGATAGAGTCTCCTTCTAAAATAATTGACGTAATGCCTATTATTAAAGCAGAAAAAAACGATGATTATGAGTATGCACGTAGAAACCTTTATGATGTGATAGAAAAAGGTAATAATGCTTTAGAAGATATTATGGATATAGCCAAACAATCCGAATCAGCACGTGCATTTGAAGTAGTTACAAATCTTATTAAAACTATGGTAGATGCTAATAAAGATCTTTTAGAATTAGCTAAAAAGAAAAAAGAATTAGAAAAAGCAGACACTCCTGAGCAAAAAAACATCACTAATAATAATTTAGTTTTAACATCAGCAGATCTACTAAAAATAATTAAGGGTAATCATGAGTGAGATTTACTTAGGTAATAAAAACCTAAAGAATAAAGATGTTAAAGTTAGTTATACTCCTGAACAAATTCAAGAATATATTAAATGCGCAGAAGATGTTAATTATTTTTGTGAAAAATATGTAAAAATTGTTTCTGTAGATAAAGGTCTTGTACCATTTAGACCATTTGATTATCAGAAAAGAATGTTTGCTGCATTTGATGATAACAGATATACAATCTGTAAAATGCCCCGCCAGGTTGGTAAGACAACAGGTGTTGTTGGTTATCTTCTACATAAAATTCTTTTTAATGAGAACTATAATAATGCGGTTCTAGCCAACAAGCAATTACAAGCGCGAGAAATTCTTTCCCGTGTGCAGCTAGCATATGAATGGTTACCAAAGTGGCTACAGCAAGGCATAGTAGAGTGGAACAAAGGTAACATAGAATTAGAAAATGGTTCCAAAATCTTAGCTTCTGCAACTTCTTCATCAGCTGTTCGTGGACAATCATATAATCTTGTTTATTTAGACGAGTTTGCGTTCGTACCTCGTAACGTTCAAGATCAATTTTTTGCTTCTGTATTCCCTACTATATCTTCTGGTAATACTTCTAAGTTACTTATTACTTCTACACCTAATGGTATGAATTTATTCTATAAAATATGGACTGATTCTGAAAATGGTGAGAACGACTACGCAAGAGTAGATGTACACTGGTCAGATGTTCCAGGAAGAGATGAAGAATGGAAAGATAGGACTATCAGGGCTACTTCAGTAGATCAATTTAGACAAGAATTCGAATGTGAATTTTTAGGTTCCGCAAACACATTAATTCATCCTTCTGTTCTTTCTAAATTAACATATATAAGACCCTTGACTGTTAATGCAGGAGTAAAAATTTATAAAGAGCCTGTAAAAGATCACACTTATGCTATGACTGTAGATGTTTCAGAAGGTCTAGGGTTAGATAGCAGTGCATTTGTAGTGGTAGATTGTTCTACTGTTCCGTATGAAGTAGTTGCCACATTTAAAGATTCTAATATATCTCAGTTGCTATTTCCTACACTTTTAAATAATGTAGGCAAATACTATAACGAGGCCTCAATTTTAGTAGAAACTAATGTAGGATCTCAGGTAGTTAATATTCTTCATCAAGATTTAGAATATGAAAGCGTTGTTATGACAAAAACTAATGGCAGAAAAGGAACTGTCATTGGATCTGACGGGCTTGCTAGATTAGGTGTGAAAACGACAAAAGTGACCAAAAGAATAGGTTGCGCTAATATTAAAGATATCGTAGAAAATAATAAGATTTTTTTAAACGATTACGATATTATTAATGAATTCTCTACTTATATTGTAGATGGTACTTCATATAATGCTGATGATGGCTATCATGATGATTTAGTAATGTGTCTAGTGCTTTTTGCATGGTTAATTCAGCAAAATTATTTTAAAGATTTATCTAATACTGATATTAGAGCACGAATTTTAGATGAATTAGAAGACAATTTTACCCCGTTTGGTTTTATTGAAGACGGTCATCCCGATGATAAAAGTAAGGTATTGAGTGACTCTGAGTTTGATAACTATCTTCTAAACTAGGAAATTATAAATAAACGTACTAGATATTGAAATATTTCATTATAAAGGAGAAACCAATGCCATTTCAAATAAGCCCTGGTGTTAATGTATCAGAAATTGACTTAACAACCATTGTGCCGGCAGTAACATCTACAGTAGGTGCTATCGCAGGTGTATATAGCTGGGGTCCAGTTGAAAGTAGAACACTTGTTTCATCAGAAACAGAGCTGGTAAATACTTTCGGCAAGCCAACTGCTAATAATTTCGAAACTTTCTTCACAGCATCTAACTTCCTTGCATATGGTAATCAGCTATATGTTTCAAGAGCTGCTGGCCCTAATAACCACAACGCAATTGCAAATACTACCGGTGGAACAGCAAATTCAATTTTCACTGTAAAAAACTTGGTAGATTTTAGCACTCAAGATTCTACTCTTCAAGCAAACGTAAATAATTTTGTTGCAAAATATCCTGGCTCTCTTGGTAATTCTCTTTATATTTCTATGTGCCCATCTGCAACAGCTTATTCTTCTAATTTTACTGCAAATAGCACAAGTAACGTAGAAGTTACTATTGCACTTGGAAGTAGTGTTCTCACAATTAACTGTATTGGTACTGCAGCTGCAGCAATGGCTACTACTATTGGTAATAGTCTAACTGCTGGTGATTATCTTCTAATTGGTAACACATCTATTGGAACTCAGTATGTTCAAGCAGTAAATGCTACTCCAACAGTAGTAAGCGGTACTAATGTTTACCTTACTGTTAACTTAAACGATATTAGCAGACTTAAGTCAACTTGGGATATTAATCAAAACTCTGGTGCTGTTCTAACAAGATACTGGGAATTCTTTAACTCAGTAAACGGTGCTCCTGGTACTTCAAATTACACTGCACAAAGAAATTCAAATTCTTCTATTGGTGATCAAGTACACGTAGTTGTAGTAGATCAATTAGGTGCAATCACTAATGTGCCTGGCCAAATTTTAGAAGTATGGCCAAATCTATCTCGTGCAACGGATGCAAAAGGTGAACAAGGCGGCTCAATCTACTACCGTGATGTACTTAAAAATAACTCACTTTGGGTATGGCCAGCAAAAGATATGCTAGGAACTAATTCTGCTGCTGCATTAGGAGCTGCTTCTGTTACTACAGTAGTTTCACAACAATTTGGTGGCGGTGGAGCAGATGATGCAGAATCAACTATCCCAGTTGCTAAAATTATGACTGCATATGACCAGTTTGGTTCAAAAGAAGATGTAGACATTTCTCTTGTTCTAGGCGGTAAGGCTTACGGTGGTACTGGTGAACAAGTAGCAAATTATATTATTGATAATATTGCTGAAGCAAGAAAAGATTGTGTTGCATTTATTTCACCACCATCTTCTGCAACAGTGAATGTTCCAGGATTTGAAACAGCAAACGTAAATGCATTCCGTAACCTATTAAGATCTACTTCTTATGCGGTAATGGATTCAGGAAGCAAGTATCAATATGATAAGTTTAATGATGCATATCGTTATGTACCTCTAAACGGTGATATTGCTGGTCTTTGTGTAAGAACTGACAATACACGTGATCCTTGGTATTCACCAGCAGGGTTTGCAAGAGGTAACATTAAAAACATTGTTAAGCTTTCTTACAATCCTAATCAGGCTAACAGAGATCAGCTTTACAAGAATGGTGTTAATCCAGTAGTTAACTTCCCAGGTCAGGGAGTTGTACTATATGGTGATAAGACAATGCTTGCTCAGCCATCTGCTTTCGATCGTATCAATGTACGTAGATTGTTTATTGTACTTGAAAAAGCAATTTCTACAGCTGCAAAGTTTGCATTGTTCGAGTTTAACGACGACTTTACAAGAGCAGCATTTCGCAACCTAGTAGAACCATATCTTCGTGACGTTCAAGGACGCCGTGGAATTTATGATTTCAGAGTAGTTTGCGATAATACAAACAACACACCGCAGGTTATTGATGCTAACCAATTCGTTGGTGATATCTATATTAAGCCTGCTCGTTCAATTAACTTCATTCAGCTTAACTTCGTTGCAGTGCGCACCGGTGTAGAGTTTAATGAAATTGTTGGTAAGTTCTAAGGGGAGAATGAATTATGGCATTTAACGTAAACGACATTCGCGCCCAGCTTACACTTGGTGGTGCAAGACCTAGTTTATTCCAGGTAATTATTACTAACCCGGTTAATCCGGTTGCTGATCTAAAGCTGCCTTTCCTTTGTAAGGCAGCTGCTCTTCCTAGCTCACAGTTAGGGTTGATCGAAGTACCATATTTTGGTAGAAAGTTGAAGATTGCTGGAGACCGTGTATTTGATGCATGGACGGTAACAATCATTAACGATGAAGACTTCTTAATCCGTAATGCAATTGAACAATGGAATAATTCAATTCAATTGTATCAACAAAACATTACTGCTTTAGGTGCAGGTGCACCAAGTCTTTATAAATCACAGGCTACAGTAACTCAATACGGTAAAGCAGGTGAAATTCTTAGAACATATCAATTCAATGGTATCTTCCCTCAGGCTATTTCAGAAATTGGTCTTAGTTGGGGCGATAATGATACTATTGAAGAGTTTAATGTGCAGTTCCAGTATGATACATTCGAAGTATTGAATGGTATTACTGGTAATGCAGGTGGTGCATAATCATTAGGTTAGAGAGCTGGCATAAATATAATACCAGCTCTCTTTCTTAAGGAAATTTTTTAATATGGCAATCCAACTTTTCGGCTTTGAAATTAAAAGAAAAGAAGAAGATCCTATCGAATCATTTGCCGCTCCGGTTAATGACGATGGTGCAGTAGTAGTAGCTGCAGGTGGTGCGTATGGCACTTACATTGATCTTGATGGTACTGCACGTACTGAATCAGAATTAGTCTCTAAATATAGAGAAATTGCATTAGAAGCAGATATTGAGAGAGCTATTGATGATATTGTCAATGAAGCTATTGATTCTGATGCAGATAAAGTTGTAGAGATTAATTTAGACAATCTTAAATACTCTGATTCTATTAAAGAAAAAATTAGAGATGAATTTAATACAGTATTAGAGCTTTTAAATTTTGAAAACGATGCGTATGATCTCTTTAAAAGATGGTATATTGATGGTAGAATGTACTTTCATGTTATTATCGATGAAAAAAGACCAAGAGATGGTATTTTAGAACTTCGTTATATAGATCCTAGAAAAATTCGAAAAGTAAGAGAAGTAAAGAAAAGACCAAAAGGTCAAGTAACTATTACCTATAAGCAAAACGAGTATTTTGTTTATAATGAGCGCAATTTTATGCCTGCTGGGGGTAATGCAGGATTACCTTTAAATACTGGCGCTACTCAGGGTGTTAAAATTGCAGCTGATTCTATTTTACACACTACTTCAGGTCTCATGGATAAGAATAATTCATTTGTATATTCTTATCTTCAAAAAGCTATTCGCCCTTTAAATCAACTTCGTACTCTAGAAGACGCAACTGTAATTTATCGTATCTCTCGTGCTCCAGAACGTAGAATCTTTTATATTGACGTAGGTAATCTTCCTAAAGTAAAAGCAGAACAATATCTTAAAGATATGATGACCAGACACAAGAATCGTCTTGTTTATGATGCTACTACTGGTGAAGTCAGGGACGATCGTAAATATATGACAATGCTTGAAGATTATTGGTTGCCAAGAAGAGAAGGTAATCGTGGTACAGAAATTACAACTCTTCCTGCAGGTCAAAATCTTGGTGAAATGGCAGATGTTGAATATTTCCAACAAAAACTATTTCAAGCACTAAATGTACCAATTTCAAGACTTAAGGGGTCTGAAGCAGGATTTAATTTAGGAAGATCAGCAGAAATTACAAGAGATGAAGTAAAATTTACTAAGTTTGCTGGTCGATTAAGAAAAAGATTCTCAATGCTTTTTATGAAAGCTTTAGAAAAACAATTAATACTTAAAGGTATTGTTGCAGAGCAAGATTGGGCTGAAATTTCTAACGCAATTAAATTTGATTTTGCTATTGATAATCATTTTGAAGAGTTTAAAGAAGCAGAAGTATTACAAAATAGACTTAATAATTTAAATTTAGTTATGCCTTATATTGGTAGATTTTTTTCTGATAAATGGGTTCGTCAAAATGTCCTTATGCAATCAGATGATGAAATTGAATCTATGCTTCAGGAGATAGCAGCAGAAGGTAGCATGCCTGGTGCAGAAAATATGCCAGAAATAGAAGCTGCTCCAGATAACGAAAGTCAGCAACCCTCTACTCCCACCAAAGCTGCTACTAATAAATCTAATATAGTACCTAATATTGATGGTGGCGGAAGGTAATTACGAAGTTTTTATAAATAAAATATATAAATTAGGAGGCGTTATGAGTGATATTGAGAGTATTTTAGCACATGCTTGGAATAAAGATGCAGTTAATTTAATGCCTGCATTAGATAGCGTTATGTCTGCAAAAGCAGCAGATGCTATTCAAAGTATGACTGCTTCAGTAGCATCTAGCATGTTCGGTGCTACTACTGGTATGGATGAGCCTCAAACAGAAGATACAGTTGAAACTGAGGAACCATCAGATGAAGAATAATATTCAAGAAGTAGCTCAGCCTCTTTCACAGGGCGAAAAAAACTTTAAAGATATGCATAAAGCGGTAAATCACAAGGATTTAGTTCCTGGTGTTACAGATCAAGAGCATGTTTTTAATGGTTCTACTAAGCCTTATGATAATAAATTTTTAAATTCTTATAAGCCAGGTCAAGATATTGACGCATATGATAAAGATTTAAAAATAGATAATAAAGTATCTAAACTTGGATATGAAAAAGCAGAAGTAGAAGAAGCAATGTATTCTGCAAAAGCTGGTAGTGCAGGTAAAGACTTAGGAGCACCTGGTAAAAATTTTGCAAAAATTGCTAAAGATGCTGCAAAACGTTATGGATCAAAAAAAGCAGGAAAAAAAGTAGCTGGCGCTATTTTAGCTAAGATGCGTGCAAAACATATGCATAATGAAGAAGTAGAGCCGATTGAAGAAAAAAAATCACCAGAAGAATTAAAGAAAATTGCCGCATTGACACCTCCTCGTGATAAAATTACAAAAGGTGATATTATTGCAGGTGCTAAAATGAATGAAGATAATTATGACGATACTCCAGAAGAAGTATCAATGGTAAGAACTGAGTTAAGAGCTATGGTAGTTTGCGCTCAAGGTCTTCTAGATAATATGTCTTCTGATATGCATATCGAACCATGGGTTCAATCTAAAATTGCAATTGCAAAATCTATGGTATGCAGTGTACATGATTATATGCTTTACTCAGATGATGCAGGACAACCTTCAGATACTATGCAGGCTCCTATGCCTTCACCAGCAACATATGGTAACTTTATTAACCGTATGGGTGAAGAAGTAGAAGAGTTAGATGAAATTAGTTTAAATACTAAAATGAAAGCTTATTCAGCTGCTAGTCAACCTGATGCAGACGTAAATTATGGTGATAAAGTTTACGATCAAAGCGGTAGATTTAGAGCTGCGATTATTAAAAAACATGGCGAAAAAGCAGGTCAGCATGCAGACTCCAAAGCACATACTGATGCATATGGACGCAGTGAACCCGGTAAAACATCATCTGATTATTTTAAAAAAGATAAATTAAAAGATGCAAAACCAGCATCAGCAATGAGAATAACTAAATCAGGTGTTATAAACAAGCAAGATGTTGAATCAAAGAAAAAAGAAATTAAGTCCAGAATATCTATGGAAGAAGTAGATCTTAATGATGAAATAGAAGAAGCAATGGGTTCTATGATTGATAAGACTCATAAAGACATTCGTCATCAAGCATCTTTTGGTCACAAAGATATTGCCAAAATGCGTAATGATGAAAAACAAAGATTGCATGGAAATCAATATAAATTAGATAAAGACCATGACGGTCAATTAACTAAAAAAGATTTTGACATGCTTCACAAAATTAAAAAAGAAGAAATTGACATTACTATTAAAAGCAATGCTATTAAAGCAGCATTTGAAGCAGTCAATAAGATTCGCGGAGCATAAGATGAGCATTCTTAATACCGTCAAAGCAACTATAAAAAATATAAACGAAGACACTATCAAAGTTGATGGTAAAAAGAAAAAATCTGCTGAGACTGCAGAGAGAATCCGTCATGTTATTATCGGTAATGCTAAACAAGTAGAGAAGAATAAGCATATTGATTCTGCTGTAAAAGATATTGAAAATAGACTTAAAGAAAAAATGAGCGAAGAAGTAAGTCTTGATGAAAGACGTCTTACATCGGATGAGATGAAAAAACGTGAAGAGGTAGCTAAAAAACTGCCAGAGAAAGACTTTAAAAAGCGTTATGGTAAAGACTGGATGGCTGTAAAAATGGCTACAGCTACAAATATTGCTAAAGAAGAAATTGAACTTGCCGAATTAAGTCCTGGTACTAAAATTGATTATATTAAAAAAGCTTCTGTAGATCTTCGTAACACAGCTCTACAACACGGTTCTATTAAAAAAATGAATAATAGAACTAAAGGAATTGAGATGGCTGCTAATAGTTTAGCTAAAGAAGAAGCAGATTTAGAAGAAGGTATTGGTAAAACTCTTGCAGCTGGAGCACTTGCAGCTGCTATAGGGGCAACTGGTAGTGCTGCTATTTCTAAAGCATTCCCTGATAAGCCGGTTACTTATCAGGTTGCAGGTAATAATGTAGTTACTAAAAAGAATCCGGGTAATATTGTTCATACTGCAAAAAATAAAGAAGATGCATTAAAATGGGCTACTGCTAAAAATGAATCTGTAGACGAAGGCATTTTTAGTGGAATTGGAACAGTTGCAAAGGGAGCTGCTAAAACAGTTGGTAATGTTGCTCATGATGTAGCAAATTTACCAGGTGATCCAGAAAAGCTTCATCCGATTGCTGGTATATCTAGACATATTGATAGTATTGGAAAAACAGTACATACTATTAACAGATCTTTTAGTAGTAAGCCAGTTAGCTCTGGTAGTTTATCAACAAGAGCTAATAGAGTTGGTGGAGTTCATACAGGAATGACGCACAGAGTAGCTGAGGATATTGAATTAGATGAAGGACGTGGTCGTCCTTCTCTAGATCATGTAAGTAAACCAAATTCTAAAGGTGGTTTTGATATTTTTCATAAAAAAGATTTGAAGAAAATAGTTCATCAAGTTAAAACCAAAGAAGATGCAAAAAATTGGATTAAAAATAATAATAAAAATTCAAAAGAAGGTGAAGATGTGGCAACACCTGAAGCAGATAAAAATATCGTAAATCAGATGAGAAAGAAACCTGTTGCCGATATGCATCATCTTGTATTTGCAAATGGTGAAAAGAAAGACGTTCATGCAAGACATGTTAATAAAGCTCTTTCTATGTTAGCAAACACACCAAAACCTGCCGATAGAGAAAAGTTACAAAATAGTCTTGGTCATTCTCATAAAAGATTTATGGATACTGTCACATCAGGTAAAGCAGTAGTAGATGCACCTTCTCCTAAAGTATCTTTAGGTAAAATAAAAGCTAAATCTGTTGTAATGGAAGATGATAGAGTTGCAGATAAGGGCTCAGTAAAAACTATCATTAAAATGATAAATGGGCAACCAAAATTAGTAAAATATTCACCTCCAAGAGCAGAAATTAACGTGGAGTCTGTAGATTGTCTAAATAGTCTATACAATGATTTATCAGAAGATAATAAAGAGATTTTTAACAGTTTAATTAAAACAGAAAAAGGGATAGCTAGTCTTTTAGATTTTGCTGTCGAACAAGGGTACTAATAATGAGCACTATTATAAAGCCGTTAGCAAATACTATAAACATTGGCTCAACAGCTAACAACATGAATGGAGCAACTTTACTCAAAGTAGTAAATTCTTCCACTTCAACATATGCTACATTAGTATTTAAATATGCAAATACAGTGCAGTATGCAGACCTTCCTATTGCTCCTCTAGAGAGTGTAATAGTACAAAAAGGTGCTTCTGATATTGTTATTGGTACTGGTATGTACGCTGCATCAATTGCATGGCCAAAAGGATAATAGAAATGAAACTTATTACTGAAGTAACAGAAGAATTAAAATATATTTCAGAAGAAGGCACTGCTGGTAAAAAGAACCTTTATATTGAAGGCATTTTCTTACAAGGTGACATTGTAAACCGTAATGGGAGAATGTATAATGTTGATATTCTCGAAAGAGAAGTAAACCGTTATACAAAAGAAAATATTGATAAAGGCCGTGCCTATGGAGAGTTAGGACATCCTTCTGGGCCTTCTATTAATCTTGAACGCGTATGCATGATGATTAGATCTCTTAAAAGAGAAGGTAGTAATTTTATCGGTAGAGCTAAGATTATGGATACACCATATGGCCAGATAGTACAAAACTTAATGGCAGAAGGTGCTGCATTAGGTGTATCTTCTAGAGGTATGGGCTCTATCGAAGAGAGAAATGGTGTAAATCATGTAAAAGATGACTTCTATCTTGCTACGGCTGCAGATATTGTTGCAGATCCGTCCGCTCCAGATGCTTATGTAAATGGTGTTATGGAAGGCGTTGAATGGATTTGGAATAATGGAGTTCTTAAACAAAGAATTCCTGAAATAGAGCAGGTAGTAGAGACCCATAAAAAAGTCATTAAAGAAACACCAAAAGCTGATCTAGCAGAAGCTAAGATTAGAGTTTTTCAACATTTTCTTTCAAAACTATAAATTACATAAATAGTACATATAACTAAGGAGATTTAAATGTCTGATAATAAAATTGCGCAAACAGAAGATAGCTTAGACCTTGTTAACGAAGCAGGTGATGCTTCTTCTAACATGGCTACTATTGCTACTAACCCAACAAGCGTTTCACGCTCTGAACTTATGTCACAGCTTGTTAATTATGCAATGAAGGCTGATAAAGGTGATCTAGCTGCTTTCGTTGCTAGTGTTGGAGCAGTTGGTTATAATCCAGCTTCAACTACACCTGATGAAAGATATGCTTCAGTACAAGCTGCTGCTAATGCAACTGGTGACAATTCTGCAAAGAATATGGCAACTATTAAATCATCTGGTAAGCATGCAGATCCAATGCCAACTATGGCAAAGGAATCAGTTCAAGAAGATCTAGATGTTCTATTTGGTGGTTCAGAAGATCTAACAGAAGATTTCAGATTAAAAGTAAGTACTCTATTTGAAGCTGCAGTTAATACTCGTATCAATTTAGAACTTGCTAAGATTGAAGAGCAAAATGATGCTTATCAAAATGAGCTTGCAGAATCATATCAAGCTACTTTGGAAGAATCAATTAACGAAATTAAAGAAGAAATGGTTGAGAATGTAGATAACTATCTTAACTATGCTGTTGCAGAGTGGATTTCTGAAAACAAACTAGCTATCGAGAACAACATTCGTACTCAAATTGCTGAGTCTTTCATGGCTAGCCTTAAAAACGTTTTCACAGAACATTATGTTGAAATTCCAGATGACCAAGTAGACGTAGTAGAAGCTATGGCTGCTGAGCTCGAAGAAGTTAAGGCTCGTCTTAATGAAATGACTGAATCTAACATTGAATTGAGCAAGGTTGTTTCAGAAAAAGAAGTAGAACAAATCACTACTACTGTTTCTGAAGGAATGTCAGATACACAGAAAGAGAAGTTTACAAAGCTTGTAGAAGCTATTGACTACTCTGATGTAAATGAATTTCGCAAGAAGATCTCTATCATTAAGGAAACATATTTTGCTGATAAGAAAGTTAGCGAAGTAAAGGTTGCAGAGGATCAACTTCTTAGCGAAAGCGTTGAGGAACCAGAAAAGGCTCCTTACATTGATCCAAGTATGCAAGCATATGTTTCTACTATTTCAAGAACTCTAAACAAGTAATTTAATAAATAATAAACATAGTAACTCTAAAGGAGACACACAAATGATGGGAATTAACGAATCATTAGCAGCTAAGTGGAAGCCAGTTCTGGAACATCCAGATCTTCCAAGAATTGCAGACGCTCATAAGCGTTCTGTAATTGCTACACTTCTAGAAAACACTGAGAGAGAAATGGCTGCTGAATCAAGAGCATCCCGTTCTTTCAATGGCGTATCAATGCTTAACGAAGTTGATGTTAACAACGTTGGCACAGGTGGTTATTCAGGAGCTGGCGGAGCTGGCGTTGCTGGTTACGATCCAATCCTAATCTCACTTATCCGTCGTGCAATGCCTAATCTTATTGCATATGACGTTTGCGGCGTTCAGCCAATGACTGGTCCAACTGGTCTTATTTTCGCAATGCGTTCACAGTATGCAAACTCTTCACAGAAGAATGGTGAAGCATTCTATGATGAAGCAGATACTAGTTTCTCTGCAAATCCAACTGGTGCAAATACTTTTGGTAATGCGCAAACTGGTACATCTGGCGCATTCAATCCTTCTTCAGGCGCTGCAGCATATAACTTTGCAACTGGTATGACTACATCAGCTGCAGAATCACTAGGTAACTCAGGCGGTGTGTTCCCAGAAATGGCCTTCTCAATTGATAAGGTTTCCGTTACTGCAGTATCACGTGCGCTAAAAGCAGAATATACTATTGAACTTGCACAAGATCTAAAGGCAGTTCATGGTCTTGACGCTGAAACAGAACTTGCAAATATTCTTCAGACTGAAATCCTTGCAGAAATTAATCGTGAAGTTATTCGTACTATTAACCTTTCAGCTCGTTCTGGTGCACAAGATGGTACAACTACACCAGGTACATTCGATCTTGACACTGATTCAAACGGCCGTTGGTCAGTTGAAAAGTTCAAGGGTCTTATGTTCCAGCTTGAAAGAGAAGCTAACAAGATTGCAAAAGATACTCGTAGAGGCAAAGGTAACATGGTTATCTGTTCTTCTGACGTAGCTTCTGCTCTTCAGATGGCAGGTGTACTTGATTACACTCCAGCTCTTGCTTCTAACAATCTTGCAGTAGATGATACTGGCAACACATTCGCAGGTGTTCTAAATGGACGCTTCCGTGTTTATGTTGATCCATATACTACAGGTAACTATCTAACTGTTGGCTATAAGGGTGCAAATGCATTCGATGCAGGTATCTTCTATTGCCCATACGTTCCACTACAAATGGTACGTGCAGTTGGTCAGTCAGACTTCCAACCAAAGATTGGATTTAAGACTCGTTACGGCATGGTTGCAAATCCATTCGCACAGTCTGTACAAGGTGCACCACAAAATGCAAACTTTGGTGTTCTTTCATCTGCAACTAACAGCTACTATCGTAGAGTTATTGTTAACAACATCATGTAAAATATATACTTTTTAATGTATAAGAAGCAGGGACAACCTGCTCATACTAAAAAAGGGGGCTTTGGCCCCCTTTTCTTTTACCTATTGCCTTTACTAGAATATTCGTGCACACGTTTAGGTGAATTAATCATTTGTTTAATTTCTTCCATATTCTTCAATTGAATATAATGAAGAGATACATACATCCTATCTGAGACACTCCAATCCTTAATAGCTTCAATGAAGTGTTTTGGTAGAAGATCTTTTAAGCCTTCAACGTATTCTTCTACTGTCATTTTTTGCTATCCTTATAAAGCCATTCATAAAATTCATCAGCAACTTCTAGTAAATCTGAAGGCAACATAACTTTGCCGCCTACACCATTATTTGGTGTTGTTACTAATTCATTGACATGCTTACACCATTCAACAGACTTATCTAAAGCCCATTGTCGATTCCAACGACGATCTTCTTGATCCTTACGAGCAGCTCGTTCTGCTGGTGTTTCTTTAAAAGAATCTACATGTGTATCTAAAGCCTCAATTTGTTCTGCAGTAAGAGGCTTAATTTCTATATTATCTTCAATCATTCTGTTACTACCTTTCTCCATTGACCATCTTTAAAACTGCGACGATTCATAATATAAACTCCAAATGATCTCCAACGACCTTAAAACGAACAGACTGAGGGTTACCATTTATTTTAGTATAGTCTCTACCACCATCAATGGCAACACTTTCGTCGCCACGATAATCATGCCGGTAACGGCTATATATAACTCTCTCACCTAAAACAATGCCTGTATATTCTACTTCAGTAGCTGAGATGCCATTAGCAATCATTAGATCACCATCCATATCAAAATACAAACCAAAATAGTTAGAACCTTCTGGATGAGCTTTTTCTGTATAGAAAATAGCACACGGAAAGTTACCCCAACCTCCGCTCTTAATTCTCAAGCAAGAATCAAAAATATAAGTAGCATTATACTTCTCTTCTATTTTTGCTATAGAATCTGGTCTAAGAAATGATGTTGTATCAATCCACATTTATTTTTTCCTATAATACTTTGTATAAATTTTTTCCAGCCCCTCTTTATTAGGGTGCTTATGAATCCATTGTCCTGTATAAGGATTAAACTCTTTTATGAAGTACATATCCATTATATCATTTTCTGTAGAAATGGCAACATTTATTTTAGAAGCCAGTTCATCAAAAGCAGCATCAGACATAATAGAATCAGAATGAACTTCGTAGGCGTAGGCTGCAACCGATAATTTAATTCTATTTCGTCTTTCGATTTCAATAGGAGACCCCCAAACAGACTTAACTTCCATAAAGTTTTCTAGACTCAAGATACACCTACAATATGTTTGCAATTACGACGGAACATAAAAGCCTGACAAGTACATGACTTATATTTCTCACCTACAGTAACAATATAAGTATCACCTTTAGAACCTATCACCGAAAATGTACGTTCTTTAACTTCTTCTGCTTTGAATGAAGTTGCAGAACCATCCATTTCGATTATATCTTCTTTAGGTATAATACGTAGCTTAAACTTAGTATTTTCATTAGTAGTTAAAGCAATAGCGTCATACTCAACCCATTTAGGAGTAGCAACAAGCTCTCCTTCAAAAGTATAGGTATCACGACCCATACGAGCATGTGTATTTTTTACCTTAACCTGCATTTAAAGCCTCTTGATCTGTTTCCTCAATAGAATTGAGAGCATTTTGAATAGCAATCTTGATATAGTTATTCATTTGTTGCCTAGAAAAAGATTTGCTTAAAGCTTCGTAAATAAAGTTATCAAAATCCTCTAACAGATAATATTGATAACCATCTAAATCTTTCCAAGCATCAAAAATTTCTTTAGTTACTGGAATATGGACCGGAACAGTAATAGTAAAAGAAGAATAATCAGACATATTGTATCCTTTTTAATTGATTTCTGTTTTAGGTTGAGTTAGAGAAGGGAAGTTCCCAGAGAAGAATTCTGAGAAAGGAATATTTAATAGGTAATCTTTTTTAGGTAAAATTTCTACCTGGTTAAAGGATGAATCTAGAATATATTCTAGTTGGTTTTTTTGTGATTGAGAAAGAGTATTAGATTCTAAAAGATCTTCTAAAATATCTATGAGAAAATCTGTATTTTTTGGAGTTGAAGGTATTAATTGAGTAAAAAATTTAGATTTATATTTTGACATTTTTGAATCTCCGTTGCATCTCTTATTATAATCGTATAAATCTGATATAAAATCTACTGGTTTTTCCATAAAAACGCCCTTGAAATCATTGAGTTTTTTCAAATTTAGCTAACCTATTGAAATCATTGGATTTTTATTTTCTAAAAAACTCAATGATTTCAAGGGCGTTTTTCAGTAGATTTTATTATAAAAACATGCTATATTTAATTATAAGATGAGATAAAGGAGATAAGAAATGAAAACTCGCATACTTGCTACTTTCGTATTTGAGCACGAAACAGTTCTTGGCGATCTTTTAGATTTTATGCGGACTTATAAGGCTCAGCTAGAAAAATTTTGTCCTGGAGGTCTTCAATGGAATTTACCTCATATTGAAGGTTGGTATATAACCTTTTCTTTTGCAGATGAAATCTCTTTGAATAAGTTCACAGAAGAATTAGGTCGTGATCCAATTTAACGGTTGCTATTATTTTCAAAATACCGTATATTAGTATTATGAAAAATGGAGAAGTGAAATGAATGTCAATGAAGCAACTGCTCTTGCAAAACGTCTCGAGTCTATAATTCGTCGTTCGCGCACTTTTGCTCACACCACAGATGAACTTCGTATGGAGATTTTATTTGTAGCTGAAGATCTTATGAAATATGCAGACGAGTTAGATGCTGATATGTATAACGAGCTTGGTACTGCATACGAGAAGTATGATGATGCAATGGTAGTAGGATAATATGGTAGAAGTAATAATAGCTTATTCTACTTGGCTTGAAATGGGGCTAGGCATTTTAGGTCTATGTGCTGTGTA
>TBL_comb47_HYPODRAFT_10002648_pt1 | contig 21906 bp, 14 predicted proteins | sample TroBogypolimnion_40_FD_10682 | JGI IMG/M metagenome (IMG submission 10682) | reverse complement strand
AAAATATATCCTAACAAAGACCAGATATATACCATGTTAGCTTCGTTTTATAAGGAAACCAAAGAATATGATAAAGCCATTGCCGCGCTGGACAAACTGGAAAGTTTGAATGGAATCAACCAGTCAACTTCCATGGAAAAATTTCAGTTGTATGTGATAAATAATAATTTCAAAAAAGGAATAGCCGAAATTGATAAATTAGTTGCCAAATTTCCAACTGATACGCGCTACAAAGTGTTACGCGGTGATATTTATATGGATCAGAAAATGCCTCAAAAAGCATTTGAAATTTATCAGCAAGTGATGACGAACGATCCGCAAAATGCCCTAGTATATATTTCGCTTTCAGAGTATTATAAGGCAAAAAATCAACCTGAGAAGGCGATGGAATCAATTGTTACTGCACTGAAAAATGATCAGCTGGATGTGGAAACTAAAATGACCGTGCTGGGTCAGTATGTTCAGAAATTAACACAAAATTCTACTAAATTTTCTGAAACGGAATCACTTTTCAAACTTTTAGTCGACCGTTATCCAATGGAAGAGCAGGTTCATGGCTATTACGCAGTTTTTTTGCAATATCAGAAACGAAAGGTCGAGGCAGTTTCGGAATTGGAAACAATGCTTAATATTAACTCCAAAAATGACCAAACCTGGATGCAGCTGATACAGATTAACATAGGGGATAAAAATTTCAAACAATTATTAGCCGTTTGTGACCGAGCTATTGAAAGTCTGCCCAAGCTCCCACTTTGGTATTTTTACAAAGGAATTGCTCAATTTCAGCTTGCCGATTACAAAGCGTCCATTCGAACTTATAAATCGGGATTGCAACTTGTTGCATCGAATCAACAGGCTTTAAAAAGTGATTTTTATGCACAAATAGGTGATATTTATTTCAAATTAGAGCAAAAAGATTCTGCTTTCAGCTCCTACCAAAAGTCATTAGAAGCAAATCCCCAAAATATTATGGTAATGAATAATTATGCGTATTATCTTTCGTTAGATAAAACAGATTTAAAGAAAGCTGAGCGCATGAGTGCCAAAACAGTGGAATTGGAACCAAAAAACAGTACTTATTTAGATACCTATGCCTGGATATTGTATCAGGAAGAAAATTATTCACTGGCAAAATTTTATATCGAAAGTGCCATCAATAATCTGAAAAAAGATGATGAACCCGGCGTAATTTTAGAACATTATGGTGATATACTCTGGATGAGTTACGATGATGAAAAAGGCTTCGACAACAGTGCTACTGATGCTAAAGCACTGGAAATGTGGGTAAAATCCTATAATTCGGGGAATAAAACAGATGAATTGAAGAAGAAAATCGAAAATAAAGGTTGGAAACGCGATGAATAGAAAGTTTACAATAAATAGTTTATAGTTAAAACCAATGAAATACAAATTAAGTATTATTTTTGCAGTTTTAGTTTTGGTGTCGTGTAAAACTACGAAAACTATTGTTAAGCCACAGCTAATTGCCATAAATCCGATTGCAAAGCTTATTGAACAGGTGCAAAAAAATCAGCCTCAATTCAAAACTGCTAACGTGAGCAAAATGTCACTCGAATTGCAATTGGGTGAACGAAAAGTGAATGTGTCGGCAACCTGCAAGATTAAAGCCGATTCGGTTATTTACCTTTCCATTCAACCATTTTTGGGAATCGAAATGTTCAAAGCCGAGTTTACAAAGGACAGTTTGCACGTTTTCGACAAAATGAACCGGCGTTATTATGCAACAGATTATTCGTATTTTAGTAACCGATTTGGAGTAAATGTAGATTTTCACAGCATTCAATCTTTGTTGACCGCACAGTTTTTTTGCGTGGGACAAAATCAAATTCAAACAGATAGCTGTAAAGTGACACCTTTAACAGCCGGAGAAAATCAAATAGATTTTGAAACTAAGAGCATGAGTCAACATACTGAAATATCAGCATTAAGTCTACTGAATCAGGTTTTATTAAAAACAAAAGGGAGTGATTATCAATTACAAACTAATTATTCGGATTATACGGCAGTGAATGGGGTAAATTTTCCTCAAAAAATAGTATTACAAATTGGAAATAAAAAAACAAATGCAACCTGCAATTTTTCTATACTTCGGGTTGAATTTAATACCGATTTGAAGTTTATTCCAACCAGTTCCGACCGATTTTCATACGGAGAATTAGACCAATTATTGAAAAAATAAAAACAATGATAAAACAAACATTGAACCGATTTCTGGTTTTTACATTTTCTCTGATTTTAGCCAGCGGAAGTATATTGGCACAAAGTGTGAAAGAACTGGAGATGCAGCGAAAACAGACACTTCAAAACCTTGAAATAACGAATAAAATGCTGAATGAAACAAAAAAATCACAGCGAAGTTCGTTAAACAAACTCACTATCATTTCCAAAAATATTAATGAACGAAAAGTACTGATTAAAAATATCAGTTCAGAAATCGGCAAACTGGATATTCAGATGGTGCAACTCGATCAGGAAAAAACCAAACTCGAGAATAACCTGAAAGGCTTAAAAGCCGATTATGCCAAATTAGTTCAGGAAGCCCATCTCAACCGCAGCCTGTATGCTAAAATCATGTTTGTACTTTCTGCTAAATCTTTTGATGAATCGTATCGCCGGTTGCGTTATTTGCAGGAATATTCACAATACAGAAAAGAGCAAGTTTATAAAATTGAAGGAATAAAAGTACAGATTCAACACAAAAATGACAGTTTACTGGTACACAAAACCACGAAAATAAAGGTGGTGAAGCAAAAAGAAACCGAAACTAAAAATCTTTCGACTGACCAACAAAAGGAAAAAGGATTTTTGACTGACTTGCAAAAAAAAGAAAAGAAATTGCGCGATGATTTGAAAATTCAGCAAAAGAAAGCCAATGATTTGAATAATAAAATCGAACGCTTAATTGCCGAAGAAATAAGAAAAGCAGAAGCCAAACGTGCGGCTGCAGAGAAAAAAAGATTAGCAGATGAACGTGCGGCAGAAAAAAAGCAAATTGCAGAAGAAAATAAATCTAAAACGACGAAACCAACTTCAAAAAAAGAACCGAAACCAGCTTCAGAATCATCAAGACCAACTTCGGCAAATTCCTCTTTGTCTGCTCTTACGAAAGAAGAAACGCTTATTTCGGGTAATTTTGAGCGCAATCAAGGTAGGTTGCCCTGGCCAACTTCAAATGGTTTTATAAGTGGGCATTTTGGCATCCAACAACATCCGATTTTGAAACATGTTACAACCAATAACAAAGGAATCTATATTCAAACACCGGCAGGAAGTTCAGCACGTGCAGTTTTTGAAGGTGTTGTCACGCAGGTATTTATGATTCCGGGAAGTAATAATGCCGTGATAATTCAACATGGAAATTATCGGACGGTTTACGCCAACCTCACACAGGTTTTTGTACACGAAGGCACGCATGTAAGTGCCAAACAAGCCATTGGTAAAATTTATACCGATGATGAAAATGATAATAAAACAGAACTTTATTTTCAGGTCTGGAATGGGAAAAACTTGCAAAATCCTGAAAGTTGGGTAGCGAGATAAAGCCCCAAATCCCTCAAGGGTGACTCTGGGATAGTTTGAACAAAATAAACGATTTAATTGAGAATACTTTTTTATATCCTGATGTATGATTAATGACACTACAAGTCCCCTTTCGGGAGATTTAGGAGGCTTCCCTCAACAAGTGGATTACGGCGACAGCAACATTATAACGCTTGAAGGACTGGAACACGTTCGTCGTAGACCCGGAATGTATATTGGTAAATTAGGTGATGGAACGCATGCCGATGATGGAATTTACGTATTATTGAAAGAAGTGCTCGACAATTGCATTGATGAATATAGAATGGGTGCAGGGAAATTGATTGATGTGCGTGTGAATGAGGGTCATGTTGAAGTCCGAGATTATGGTCGTGGAATTCCACTAGGTAAAATGATTGAAGCTGTATCAATCATGAATACGGGTGGAAAATATGATTCCAAAGCATTTAAAAAATCAGTTGGGTTGAATGGTGTAGGAACAAAAGCTGTGAATGCACTTTCGTCATCGTTTATAGTGCAAAGTTTTCGCGATGGACAAAGTCGCAAAGCCGAATTTGTGCAGGGGAAACTTATTCAGGATAGTGAAATTTTCGAAGATAAATCCGACCGCGGAACCTATGTTTATTTCATTCCCGACGAAACGCTTTTTAATGGTTATCATTATCAGGATGAATTTATCGAAACTATGCTACGCAATTACGCGTATCTTAACACCGGATTGACGATAAATTTCAATGGAAAGAAAATACTGTCGAAAAACGGATTACTCGATTTACTGAACGAAAATCTGACTTCTGAGCCACTTTACCCTATAATTCATCTTCGGGGCGAGGATATTGAAATTGCTTTCACCCACAGCGATCAGTATGGCGAAGAATATTATTCGTTTGTAAACGGGCAACATACTACACAGGGTGGTACACATCAAAGTGCGTTTCGCGAGGCTGTAGCACGTACAATCAAAGAATTTTATGCCAAGAATCACGAACTTACCGACATTCGGAACGGAATTATTGCTGCCATTGCCATTAGTGTTGAGGAACCGGTTTTCGAATCGCAAACCAAAACCAAACTTGGTTCGCGTGATATGAACAAAGATGGTATTTCGGTGAATAAATTTATTTCCGACTTTTTGAAAAAGGAATTAGACAATTTTTTACATCGAAACAGTGAAACCTCTGCCATTTTATTGCAAAAAATACAGGATTCGGAAAAAGAACGCAAAGCAATTGCCGGAGTAACTAAACTTGCTCGTGAACGTGCCAAAAAGGTAAATTTGCACAATAAAAAACTGCGTGATTGCAGGGCGCATTACAATGATTCACCAACAAAAGACGAATCAAAAAACTTTGCAAACGAAACTTCATGTATTTTTATTACCGAGGGTGATTCGGCAAGTGGGTCAATCACCAAAAGTCGCGATGTGAATACACAGGCTGTATTTAGCTTGCGCGGGAAACCGCTCAACAGTTACGGTTTAACAAAAAAAATTGTGTATGAAAACGAAGAATTCAATCTGTTGCAGGCAGCACTCAACATTGAAGACGGCATAGAAGGTTTGCGATACAATAAAATCATTGTGGCCACAGATGCAGACGTAGATGGGATGCATATCCGCTTGTTACTGATTACCTTCTTTCTGCAGTTTTTCCCCGATTTAATTAAAAAAGGTCACGTTTATATTTTACAAACTCCACTTTTCCGTGTTCGAAACAAAAAAGAAACATTTTATTGCTACTCTGAAGAAGAACGGTTGGCAGCCATGGCAAAAGTCGGCGCTAACCCCGAAATCACCCGATTCAAAGGACTTGGCGAAATTTCACCGGACGAATTCAAGCATTTTATTGGCAAAGATATACGTCTCGATCAGGTTTCGTTGAAAAAAGAAGATGCTGTTGCTGATTTGCTTTCGTTCTACATGGGAAAAAACACTCCAGAACGTCAGAACTTTATTATTGATAATTTGGTGGTGGAGGAAGATGTGTAAAAAGCCGCGTTAATCCCCCCCGATGAGGGACTTGAGGAATTTTAATGTCAATTTAGATTTTACGTTCAACCGATTTTTATATCGATTTCTATTATATGCCCATTCCTACCATCCAAACCGAAGGAATAAAATATGCCGGTTCGAAATTAAAAATCATTCCGTACATCGTTCAGATGCTCGGAGAATTGGATGGAGTACGCACGGTTTTGGATGGTTTTAGCGGTTCCACAAGGGTTTCGCAGGCTTTTACACAATTGGGTTACGATACAAGTTCAAACGACATCTCGGTTTGGTCGGAAGTGCTGGCAACTTGTTATTTAAAATCAACCGGTTCAGATAAGTATTTTCAAGAAATAATCGATCATTTGAATAGTTTAAAAGGATATGATGGTTGGTTTACAGAACATTATGGAGGTGAAGAGGATGAAGTTAAAAGACCTTTTCAAGCCAAAAACACAAGAAAATTAGACGCAATTCGGGATGAAATTGAGTTATTAAATCTAAGTTGGGAAGATAAATGTGTGTTGCTAACCAGTTTGATTTATGCTTTAGATTCAGTCGACAGCACTTTAGGACATTATGTGGCATATTTATCTGATTGGTCTCCAAGATCTTACAATGATCTAAAGCTTAAGTTACCTATGCGTTTCCCGATAATTAGCGAGAATACTGTAGTTAGAAATGATGTTTTTGATACTATTTCAAAAAATGAGTTTGACTTTGTATATTTTGATCCTCCATATGGTTCAAATAATGAAAAAATGCCTCCAAGTAGAGTAAGATATAATTCATACTACCATATATGGACAACCATCATTCAAAACGATAAACCAATCCTTTTTGGGAAAGCTAATCGGCGTGAAGACTCACGTGATACAATCGATGGTTCTGTTTTTGAGGAATTCAGAAAAGACGCTGACGGGCATTTTATGGCTATGAAAGCTTTGGGAGAATTAATTCAAAGAACTAACTCACGATATATTTTGCTTTCGTACAGTTCGGGAGGTCGGGCTACCAAGGCCGATTTAACGGATATCATTTCATCGTCAGGAAAATTACTTCGGGCTTTAGAAATTGATTACAAAAAAAACGTGATGGGAAATATGCGCTGGACCAATGAATGGATTAACAGTGATGGGAAATACCACGAATACCTTTTTTTGATGGAAAAATAAAACAGAAAGACAAATGACAAAACAGAAATTAACTTATACGGAAGCTGTCGCAGAGCTTGAACAAATTTTGGCTGAATTGGAAAATAATTCGGATGTGAATATGGATGTAATCTCCGAAAAAGTGAAACGAGCAGCCGTTTTGATGGATTTTTGCAAAAAACAATTACATCAATTGGATAAGGAGTTGGAGAAAATGTTGGAAGAGTTAGAAAATTAAATTTTCAGATTATTTCAACATGATTCCGCTTAACATTCGTCCAGAATTTATACCAAGCCGCCGTGCCGAGAAAAATTTTTCATGTTGGCTAAATGTACAAATACCGGCAATTTCAATCTGGTTTGGAAGTATCCCCACACTTTCAAGCGAATATTGATTTGCTTTCCATAAATCAAGATAAAAAGCCCCATTTCGGTTATTTACGATTTTAGAACAATCAAAACCGTTTGTTTTAAAACGTTCAACCACATCGATACCAACTTCATATACTCCCGCCGAAATGGAAGGTCCAATTACTACCCGTATATCAGCCGGATTTGAACCACATTTTTCAACAATTGCATGAACGGTTTTTTCGGCGATTCTTTCCACCGTTCCACGCCAACCGGCATGAACAGCAGCTATCACCTTTTTTGCCGGATCGTAAAACAGCAATGGTACACAATCAGCCGTCGTAACGCCAATACAAACTTCGGGTATTCGGGTAAATAATGCGTCAACACCATTTAAAAAATTCACTCTCTCACTAGCAGGCAAATCAAAGAATGAATTCTCAATTTCTCTTACTTTAGTAGCATGAATTTGAAAGGGAATTACTAATTTTTCAGGCAAAATTTTAAAAGTCTCGCAAAGAATAGCTTTGTTTTCGGCAAAATTTTCAGCTTTATCTCCCGAAAAAGGGCTCAAATTTAACGATGTATAATCTCCTTTGCTCACACCTCCATGACGGGAACTACAAAAATGTGCAATTTCTGAAAATTTAGAAAAAGAATCGTATTGAATAAAAGACATAGTGAGAAATTAAAAATCGTTCAAAGATAAGTTTTTTATATTGAATTAAGTTTGAACAGACAACTTTTCTACTCTTTATAAACCTTAATTTACAAATCAGGTTTAATTTTTTATTTGTACTGCAAATCAGGTTATAAGCTAATAATTCAAGGTTTATCACTTTAATCTGTTGTTGTTTAAAACTGATATTTTTAGCACTTGTATGTGATTTGTAAGATTTAATTGCATATAAGTCAAAAATTCCACCGATAAACGTCATTTTTTGCACATTTGTAACAGAACAATACTCTATTTTTGTTCCGTGAAAACTTATAATCAAATTAAATAATCTAACACATGAAGAAACAATGAAAGAAGCAACATTACAGAAAACGCTATTTTTCAACCGGTTGACACTTGTATTAATCACCGTAATATTTGCTTTTGGGGTTTTAAATGCTCAAATCAAATCAGTTAGCGGTGTAGTAAAAGATGCTTCAGGCGAAACAATTATCGGTGCATCCGTACTTGTAAAAGGAACAAAAGTAGCCACCATCACTAATATTGATGGAGCTTTTAATCTAAATGTACCTGTCGGTGCCAAAACATTGGTAGTGTCGTACATTGGAATGGAATCACAAGAAATTCCAATTAATAAAAATGTAATTAATGTTTCACTACGGGCAATTGATAAATCGCTCGACGAAGTAGTGGTAATTGGGTATGGAACTCAAAAAAAGAAAGACCTTACCGGTTCAGTAGCATCAGTGGGCGAAAAAGAATTAAAAGATATTCCAGTTTCGACTATGGCTGAAGCCCTGACAGGGAAACTTCCAGGAGTTCAGGTTACAACAACTGAAGGTTCGCCCGATGCTGAAATCAAAATTCGCGTTCGTGGTGGTGGTTCTATTACTCAAAGTAATTCACCACTCTATATTGTCGATGGTTTTGCCAAAGATGACATTAAAGATATTGCACCTTCTGAAATTTCAGACGTAACTGTATTGAAAGATGCATCTTCTACGGCTATTTATGGTTCGCGTGGTGCCAATGGCGTTATAATTGTAACTACTAAGTCGGGCGGACAAGGGAAATTAACACTAAATTATACAGGATATGCCGGTTTCAAAAATGTAACAAAGTTACTAGGGGTTTTAACTCCGTATCAATTTGCTCAAAAGCAATACGAAAGGGCAGTTTGGGACACTTCAAATTCAAGCACAGCCATCGCTTCTGAATACGAATCGGTGTTTGGAAGTTTCAGTGATATGAACCTTTACAATTACATGAATCCAACTAACTGGCAAAAGGAAACTTTTGGACGCACGGGTTCAACACAAAATCATAACCTATCGCTTACCGGTGGTAATAAAATGGTTAACTTCAATGTTAACTATAATCATGTTGATGATAAGGCTATTATGTATATGTCCGATTATCACCGCGATAATATCAGCGGAAAATTAAATATTCAACCAATCAATTGGTTAAAAATTGATCTTGCAACACGTTATGCAGTCACTATTGTTGATGGTTCGGGAGCAAATGACCAAACCGGAACAGAAAAATCAACATCCGATTCACGCGTTAAAAATGCAGTACTTTATCACCCGGTTCCATTAAAAAATCTTTTAGCACCAGATGATAATCTCGATGCAGGATCGACTGTAAGTCTTTATTCTCCACTTCAACAAACTCAGGATAATAACCGCTATCAAAACACAAAAGATTTTAACTTGAATGGAGGTCTGACATTTAACATCACCAAAGATTTGATATTTAGAACAACTTTCGGAATGACTAACACTTCTAAAATTGATAATAGATTCTTTGGTTTATCCTCCTATTATGTGATAGGTGGAGGAGCGCGTAAAGTTAATAATGCGCCAGCTCCTGCAGCTTATATGTATAATTACAATACTACCATTCTGCAAAATACAAACACCGTTAATTACAAAAAAGATAATATTTTCCCCAGCCACAATCTCTCAGTAGTATTGGGTCAGGAAAGTTATATTCGGAAAAACAGCTATATCTTTAACGATATCGAAGCATTCCCTGTGACAGATAATTCGTTTCAGGCTTGGGCATCCCCACTTAGCGCTCAATACCAATATAGTATTAATTTTTTCAATCCGGATGAACGTTTATTCTCCTATTTTGGACGTTTAAATTATGAAATTAAAGGTCGGTATTTATTTGCAGCGATTTTTCGTGCCGATGGCTCGAGTAAATTCTCAAACGGTAATCAATGGGGTTACTTCCCATCCGCATCCATTGGCTGGCGAATTTCAGAAGAAAGCTTTATGCGCGGAGCTGACTGGATTTCAAATTTAAAATTACGTGCCAGTTTAGGACAATCCGGAAACAATGCAATTGATAATTCTGCTTTTTTAAGAACCTATACAAATTCATCGAATAATTATTTACCGGCTTCAATGCAAACGCCATTTTTTACCGCAGGCGATGTTTTGGCTAACAAGGATTTGAAGTGGGAAACAACAACTACACGTAATGGAGGATTGGATTTTGGTTTTTTGAAGAACAGAATTAGTGGAACATTGGAGGTATACTCAAATACAACCAGCAATGTGTTAATTAAAATGCCAATTAGCGGTGTGGGTTATACCTACCAATGGCAAAATGTTGGACAAACCGCTAATAAAGGTGTAGAATTAAATATTAATGCCGTAGCAGTTCAAACCAAAGATTTTAACTTGAGTTTTGGGTTTAATATTAGTGCCAATATAAATAATGTAGATAATTTGGGTACTTTATCAAGTTATACCTTTAATGAAGCTTGGACAAGTATGACTGAAGGATCGAATAGTTTTATTGTTACACCAGGCAAACCGGTTGGTTTAATCTATGGCTTTGTAAATGATGGTATGTATAAATCTGATGATTTTTCATGGAACGGTACAAAATGGGTTATGAATGCCACTAAATACACAACTTCTGTAACATTAGCTGATAATTCAGTCATTCATAAGGATGCTAATGGAAATATTTTTGTGGATAATAGCACGATTGATGGTTTAAGCTGGGGTCCAGGTGCCATGAAATTGAAGGATGTTAATGGTGATGGTAAAATTACTGATGCCGATCGTCAAGTTATAGGCAATACAAATCCAAAACATTACGGTGCATTCAATATCAATGCAACTTACAAGGGGTTTGATTTTTCTACTAATTTAAACTGGGTATATGGCAATAGTATTTATAATGCTAATAGAATAGAGCTTACGTCACTCTATTATAAAGATAGAAATATGCTTTCGTTAGCACTAAATTCTTACACTCAGGTTAATTGGGCAACAGGTGCTCGTATTACAGATGCACCCACATTGGATGCGGTAAATGCAAACGTGAATATGTGGTCTGCGCCAACCGGAAGATATGCTATAACATCATGGGCAATTGAAGATGGTTCATTCCTTCGACTGAATAACCTGACAGTTGGTTATACATTACCCAGCAAAATGACTAAAAAGTTTTATGTGCAAAAACTAAGAATTTATGCTACCGGATACAATTTGTGGATTTGGACAAAGTATTCAGGTTACGATCCTGAAGTTGATACCCGTCGTACCACTCCAGCTACTCCGGGTGTAGATTATTCAGCCTATCCTAAAAGCCATTCATACAATTTTGGGGTTAATATAACCTTCTAAAAATCACACAAAATGAAAAAACAAATAATTTTAAATATAATATTGGGAGCGTTTATCATGGTATTTTCTTCATGTAATGATTTGCTGGTGGTTTCCAGTAACTCCATGTTAAGCGATGATGTGGTTTTCAGTAATCCCGATTCTACACTCAAGGCTATTGCTTCTATTTACGAAATAATTGGAGAAAATAACTCGTACCGAAACCGACTTTGGTTACAACTGGGAGTTAATACAGATATTGAATATCGTCCTGGTTACGGTTCTGGAACTGTTTCCGCCTCTACAAAATCTGATGATTTGATAGCACTTTATAATTTTAATTTAATAAGTCCGAGTTCATCTGTTCCGGATGGATATAACGATCCAACATCTGCTAATCCATGGAGTCGCATTTATCAGGCAATAGAACGGGCTAATCTGGCTATCGATGGAATTCGTTCTTATGGAAAACCTGCAGCGGGTAATGATATGGGACATTTGTTAGGAGAAGCCCTAACCCTGCGTGCATTTTTCTACTACGACTTAATAAAATGGTGGGGTGATGTCCCTGCTCGTTTTTCTCCGGTTTCAACACCAACTATCTATTTGGCTAAAACAAACAGAGACACAATTTACAATCAAATAATCAAGGATTTACAAGAAGCATCAAAAATACTTTATGCTCCAGGTACAAAATACTCAATGACTACCAAACGAGTAAGCAAAGATGCTGCAAGAGGCTTACTTGCCAGAGTTTGTTTGTCGGCTGCAGGTTATTCGATGCGTCCATTGGGAACTTCAGATGCTCAAATAATTGTAACTGTAACTCCTGAACGTCAACGTGAGTTGTATACTATTGCTCGTGAAGCCTGCCGTGATATTATCAATGATGGACATTATGTACTCGATCCTGATTTTAAAAATATTTTCTATCAACAATGTCAGGATATTGAAACACATGGACGTGAGACAATCTGGCAGCTTCCATACAACATGGGCTTGCGTGGTCGCATGGTTTATAATTTAGGTTTACCGCGTGACCCCGATGGAATAAATAATACAGTGACAATTGGTGGTCAGTTCAAGATTATGCCAAGCTTTTTCTACGATTATAATGTAAATGATAAACGTAGAGACGTTACTGTTGTACCTTATAAAATCCAGAAAAACACGACTTTAAATGCAATGGAACAAAATCTTAACTCGGGAATTACCGGTTTTAATATCGCTAAATGGCGTGCCGAATGGGTTAAAACTCCAATTTCGGGAACTGATGATGGCGTGTCACCGATAGTTCTACGATATGCTGATGTATTGTTAATGTTTGCCGAAGCTGACTTGTTTTTAAATGGTTCTGAAGGTGCAACTTATTTTAATCAGGTTCGCCGTCGTGCTTTTAATACTACGACATCCGTTTACGATTTACCACTGACATTGGCTAATCTTCAGCAAGAAAGAGCCTTTGAATTTTGTGGTGAGAATATTCGTAAATACGATTTGGAACGCTGGGGAATGTTAAAGTCGGCAATTGATCAGGCCGAAAGTAATTTAACTAACCTTCGTAATGGAACAGGGAATTATGCCGATGTGCCTGCTACAATTTATTATAAATGGATAACTCCGACAGGTGCTGCAACTCCGGGTGAACGAGTATTGACAATCTATGGATTGCAACGTGGCGAAACGGATGATAAAACTGTGACTGACCCAACAGGTGGTTGGATTAAAAAAAGCTGGACACAAGCCATTTCCGGTTCGGATTATTACCTGAGTGACGGTTTAATTGGTCATATGTATATCGGGAATCCTGATAAACGCCAGCTTTTACCAATTATGCATCAAATAATTAGTGTAAGCAATGGAATGTTGCTTAATGATTATGGTTACGATAACTAAATCTTATATTTGATTAACTAATAAAATTTCTGAAAAATGAAAAAATTAAAAAACATATCGTTAATGGCATTTGTGGGATTTCTTTTTATGCTCGGTACAACTTTTAGTTCGTGCGTTGATGAGATGTCATTAAAGAATTTGCCATACATTTTCCGTCCAATAAACTTTACGGCTACAATGAATAGTACACTTGTTACATTCAATTGGGCAAAAGTAGATAGTGCAGTTTCATATACCTTACAAGTGGGAACTGACAGTGCCAATTTTGTGAAGCCTGTATTTAGTGTTACCACAACCAATCTGTTTTATGTAAAAGAATTGGCGGGTAATACTACTTTTTATGCCCGAATAAGAGCTAATGACGCTGATTCGACTAAAAGTTCACAGTTTAACAATACATTAACCTTTAAAACCCCGAAAGAAAATATCTTCTTAGGATATGGTACAAAAAATAATACCGGCAACACTTATAGTGCTTACATGAATGCAGCCAATACCTTAGATATTAAATGGAAACCGGCAGCTAATGTTACCCATTTAATTCTTACTTCGGCAGATGGAGGAACTCGTGATTCAGTGGCAATTTCGACGACTGAAGCAACTGCGGGTGAAAAAATAGTACCTGCTCTAACTAATTCCAATTGGACAGTTAGTGTTTATAACGGTACCATTCTTCGTGGAACAGTAAATGGATTAGTCGAAGGTGATATCGTTTTAACTGCAGGAGGTGATTTAGTTTCGACCCTTAACAATGCATCTGCCGGGCAAGTGATAATTCTATCAGGTACAACACCTTATACATTGGGTGGTGCCGAATACAAATTCAGTAAAAATATCAAAATTAGAAGTACATCTGTATCCAGTAGATCAATTATTTGCTTAACAACCGGTGCTACGGCAGTTCCAAGTTCAACTTCGAATCTTATGAGTGTAGTAGCTTCATCAGCCATTGATAGTTTGGTGTTCGAAAATATTGATTTTACCGGCTATTGCGATAATAATCCGGCTTCAACTAAGATTGGTTATTTGTTCAGCAATAAAACTGCTTGTACCGTAAATAATATCAAATTTACAAATTGTAATATTCATAATTTAGGGAATACACCATTCAGGCTTTCAGGAGGTACTGCTGCTACTCCAACAACGAGTCAAAGGATTTCAAACCTAATATTTAATGGTTGTATTATTAACGAGACGGGCTTTTCAAGTGGTTATGGAATTGTGAATATTAGTAAATCATTCGATTATATAGATAACATTACTATTGCCAATTCAACGCTATATAACTTTAGCTATCCTGTTATTTCAATAGTTCAATCAGCAGTTACAGGTATGAATTCGGTAACTATTCAAAATTGTAATTTTAATCAAACAACTCAAAACATTGGTGCTACAAGGGTTCTTTTCAATTTTGATTATATGAACATTTCCAATGGCATAAGTATTAAGAATTGTATATTTGGAAGTTCAGGATCTATGAGTGCCGGTCTAAAGGCAACCAATTCAAATACTCCAATTGCAACGACTATTACCGGTTGTTATTTTACATCAGATTATATAGATGAAACATTGGTTGGTGGAATTATCTATTCTATGAAATCTTCCATGACTGCTTATCCTTCAGCATCTACTTCATTATGGACTGATCCAATTAATGGTAATTTTAGTTTGAAAGACACTAACTTTACAGGAAAAGGTTCTGCAGGTGATTTAAGATGGTAATAATGTAATGTGTTGTTTTAGTTTTTTAAATTTTATCAAATTACTCAATTAAAATGTGTTTATTAAAAAACATACGTAGTCTGTTTATTATCACAGTTTTACTTTGCCTTATATCTAATACCGAAGCGAAAAAAAACTATGCTTATTTATATCGTAATTTGGCGTTTTCAATGCCACAAATTAAAGCTCCCGAATTTAAAGATAATTCAGTTTCTGTTAATGATTTTGGTGGCAAGGGCGATGGTTATACTCTTAATACAGAGTTTTTTCGTAAAGCTATTGAGGCTTTAAGTGCCAAAGGGGGAGGAAGGTTGGTTGTTCCCGCCGGTGTTTGGTTTACCGGCCCGATTGAATTAAAATCAAATATCGATTTGCATCTCAATAAAGGTGCGCTCATTCTTTTTTCTTCCGATTTCAATCTGTATCCTTTAGTCAATACAAGTTTTGAAGGACTGGACACAAAACGCTGTCAATCTCCAATTTCAGCGCGCAATGCTGAAAATATTGCTATCACGGGCGAAGGTTCAATCAACGGTTCGGGTGAAGCCTGGCGTCCGTTGAAAAAATCGAAAGTTACAGATGCACAATGGAAAAAAGTTGTAAAATCGGGTGGAGTTCTCAAAGATCCTACGTATTGGTTTCCAACAAAAGGCTCGCTGAAAGGTGAGTCAATGAGTGATATGAATGTTCCAAACGGAAAACTTACAGATTCGGAATGGCTTGAAATCAAAGATTTTCTCCGCCCTGTAATGGTTAATTTTATAGAGTGTAAAAATGTTTTGTTACAAGGCGTTTTATTTGAAAACTCACCAAGTTGGAACATTCATCCCTTAATGTGTACTAATTTGATTATTGATAACATTACTGTTCGAAATCCGGCTTATGCTCAGAACGGCGATGGAATTGATGTTGAATCATGCAAGAATGTTATCATTGCAAATAGTAATTTTGATGTGGGTGATGATGCAATTTGTATCAAATCGGGAAAAGATGCAGAAGGTCGTTTACGTGCTCGTCCTACAGAAAATGTAATCGTTGATAATTGTAAAGTTTTCAAAGCCCATGGTGGATTTGTAGTCGGCAGCGAAATGTCGGGAGGAGTTCGTAATATTTCGGTGAGCAATTGTCAGTTTTTAGGTACTGATGTTGGTTTACGTTTTAAAAGTAATCGTGGGCGAGGAGGTTTAGTCGAAAATATTTATATCCGCGATATTTATATGTTTGATATTATAACCGATTCATTCCTTTTCGACTTGTATTATGGTGGTAAATCGGCATCCGAATCTTTGGAAGATGGCGATGAAACTCCTGCCGAAGCGCAGATTCCGGCTGTCACGGCTGAAACACCCTCGTTTCGAAATATATATGTCAAAAACATAGTTTCACGAAATGCCCGTAGAGCCATGTTTTTCAATGGTTTACCCGAAATGAATATTTCCAATATCAATATTGAAAATGCAATAATAACTTCACAAATTGGAGCTGTTCTTTGTGAATCTGATGGCATTAAATTTAAAAATATTCGAATTATTCCCCAATCAGGTCCTGCACTAATTCTTCAAAATGTAAAAAACTTTGATTTAAAAGAGTTTAGCTATCCCGATTCGTTGGTTGATGTCGTAAAAATTATTGGAAAATCAAAAAACATCCAACTACCGGAATCGCTTGGAAAACAAAAGATTATAGGAATGAAATGAGTTTTAGGTAAAACAAAAAAATGAGTTAACTAAAAATAGTTGACTCTTTTTTTTTTCAAAAAGTTACTCAAAATTAAAATGTAGTTACATTTTCTGCGAATTGACAAAAAATGAATAATAACGATTGAACATGTTCTAACTTTTTCAATTCTGAGGTGTTATATACAATTAATTAGTCACAATCAAAATTCAAAAAAATTATGGGTAAAATATCAGATGTTGTAAAACCCGGTGTAGTTACGGGAGCAGATTTACAATTTGTATTTAAGGTAGCAAAAGAAAACGGATTTGCGATTCCGGCTGTAAATGTGGTCGGTTCTTCAACAGTCAATGCAGTTATGGAAGCAGCAAAAGTAGCTAATGCACCAGTTATGATTCAGTTTTCAAATGGTGGAGCTGCTTTCAATGCAGGTAAAGGTTTGAAATTAGATGGACACGAAGCAGCGGTATTGGGAGCTGTAGCAGGTGCTAAACATATTCATACCTTAGCAGAAGCCTATGGCGTTAGAGTTGTGCTACATACCGATCATGCTGCCAAAAAACTTCTTCCATGGATAGATGGTCTGCTCGATGCCAGTGAAAAAAACTTTGCTGAAACAGGAAAACCGCTCTTTAGTTCCCACATGCTCGATTTGTCGGAAGAACCGCTTCACGAAAATATCGAAATCAGTAAGAAATACCTTGCTCGTATGAGTAAAATGGGAATGACACTCGAAATTGAACTTGGTATTACCGGTGGTGAAGAAGATGGTGTTGATAACAGCGGTATTGACAATAGCTTGCTTTATACCCAGCCCGAAGATGTGTATTATGCATACAAAGAGTTGAGTAAAGTTTCTCCGAATTTTACTATAGCTGCTTCATTTGGCAATGTTCATGGCGTTTATAAACCCGGTAACGTTAAACTTATGCCTGTAATTTTAAAAAATTCTCAGGATTATATCAAGGCAAAAGACGGTTTGTCGGTCAATCATCCGGTAAGTTTTGTATTCCACGGAGGTTCTGGTTCTTCGCATGCCGAAATTCGTGAGGCAATAAGCTATGGTGTTGTAAAAATGAATATCGATACCGACACACAATGGGCATACTGGGATGGAGTTCGTAGTTTTGAAGCCAAAAACCATGATTACTTGCAAGGTCAGATTGGAAATCCGGAAGGAGCTGAAAAACCAAACAAGAAATTCTATGATCCACGTGTTTGGTTGCGCAAAGGCGAAGAATCTTTAATTGCCAGATTACAAGTGGCTTTTGAAGATTTGAATGCAATAAATAGCTTGTAAGATTTTTAGAAAATTTATAGCCCGACAGATTTTAAAATTTGTCGGGTTTTTTAATTGTTTTAGTCCAATTATTTTCTCTTCAGATATTTACCGTAGGTTTCAACTACATTTCGAACGTATTTCACGGTTTCTTTGCCTCTGAAATAGCCATAATTCACCACAGGGTCGTTGTAAAATTCAGGATCACTCTTTTTTAACAAAAAATATTCGACCTGATTGGTCCAAATATGCGGACTTTTTCCATATTTTTTGGACAAAGCCATTGCATCGAGAATATGTGCAGGACCACAATTGTAAGCTGCTAAAATGAATTTAATTCGTTCATCATTGTTTTCGACCTGACGGAAAATCAGTGATAAACTTTTAATGTATTGTACTCCGGCTTCGATATTGAGTTCCGGATTGAATTTAGTGGCTTTATCAAGACCAAAATTGGATGCAGTATGAGGCATTAATTGCATAATTCCGGCAGCACCAACCCAAGAAACTTCCTGACTGTCGAAGCGAGATTCGTGATATGCCAGCGCAGCCAGCAATCGCCAGTCCCAATTAATGAGAGGAGCATATTTTTTAAAAAACGGATCGTAGGGAGAAATTGCACCTTTTGGAATTTTCACTTTGCGAAGCGAAAAATACGGACTTTCTGCCCAATATTTATTAAATAACTTGTTTTGAGTAACCTGCGTTTCGGGGAGATTTTGCCATTTTTCAATGGCTCTAAATAAATTATGGCTTCGTTTCCGAATGAGCCAACCGTTGTGCTGACCAAAACCAATAGACATTCGGCAATCGAGGGTTTTGTTGAACGATTTGTGAAGTATTGCCGTATTATGATAAGCAATTGTGTAATCAATTCGTCCATCGGCTACCATATCAATTAAATCGTCAGTCGTAAGCGAATCGGCGGCAATGACAATGTTAATTGTTCCGCCAATTTCGTCATTCAACGCCTGCAATCTTTCGTAATAAATGCTGTTTGCATTTACATAAACCTTCTTTCCTCCCAATTCGGTTACATCCGACAGTACATTTGAACCAATATTCTGTACCAATACCTGATAGGATTCCTCTTGTGGCAGTACAAATTTAAATTGTTGAAGTAATTCCTTTGTTTCAATTGTGTTGTAAGCCACCAAATCTACTTTCCCGTTGGCAAGCCATTGATTCATTTCAAGTTGTGAACGGGCAATACATATTTCAAGATTTACATGCAGATAATCTGCCAGATTTTGCACCATTTCGTAATCAAAACCGAGCAAATCGTCACGGAACAAAAAGTATGAAGTAGAACCATACATGGTTGCTACTTTCAAGGTATCCGACTTTACAATCTGCTTCAAATCGCGATTAAAAACGCCCGAAAATCTACCCGAATTTTTTGATCCGCACGAAACGAACAGAACAAAAAGAAGACTTAAAAATAACGGGTACTTTTTCTTCATACTTAATTTGAGATTAACAGAACAAATTAGAATTAAATGAATTGGATGTTTTCAGACTTTATAAGTTCCAATCCATTCATGCGAAGAAACACTTGAGCAGTCGCTACAACGTCTTTTTGGCAATAAAGAGCAATCCGGTCGATATTTTGCTCTCGGTAATAGACCTCCGCTACCTGACTGCCATCGATATCATCTTTGGGCGAAGGAATTCCAAATACAGCTGTAAGCAACTTAAGTGCAGTATAATTTTTATAATCACCAAATTTCCATAACTCAAGCGTATCCAAAAATTTTATTTCCCACGATTTTTTGCCCGCAATATTGAAAATTACCGGCAATTTGAGTCCGTTTATAAGCATTCGCCGGCAAATATAGGGGATATCGAATTCCTTAATATTATGTCCACAAAGCGTGTGATCTGAGGTAACACAGAATTTGGAAATCAGGTTGGAAAATTCGCTAAGTATTATTTTTTCGTCATCCCCGCTAAACGATTTAGTGCGGAAATTCATTTCTTTTCCCTGAAAATAGATAAACCCAACAGAGATACACACGATTTTTCCAAATTCGGCATAAATCCCTGCACTGGTTTTAAATGCCTCGGCAGCAGTAGTTTCTTCGCTGTATTTTTCCGGCATTCGCTTGTGAATGGTCGAAAATTTATCTTCCCACAAATGTGCTAACTCATTACTCATTTGTGAAAAATCCGCAGTTTGTGGAACAGTTTCTATATCCAAAAACATGATTTTTGTGAGGTCAGTTTTCATATCAGTTATTGGTTAACAGTTTTCAGTTATCAATTGGTTGGTTGATGTTTTACTAATACTTGCTCACTCGAAAGTTTGTTTTCAATGTATTTTGAAAGAATATCAATAGCTATATGGTTGTTTCCTCCCTGTGGAATAATCAAATCGGCAAATCGTTTCGATGGTTCGATAAATTGGAGGTGCATCGGTTTTACGGTACTTTCGTACCGTTCCATAACCCTGTTAACCGATCGTCCACGCTCTACAATATCACGATTAATTACACGGATAAGTCTATCATCGGCATCGGCATCGACAAAAACTTTCAAATCCATCATTTTACGCAATTCCGGATTAGTGAGCACCAAAATTCCTTCAATGATGATAACATGACAAGGTTTGATAGGAATAGTTTCGGCTGCTCGTGTACAGGTAAGATAGGAATAAATAGGCTGATCAATCGTTTTGCCTTTGCGAAGTTCTTTTAGATGCTTTACCAGCAATTCGAATTCAATTGAATCGGGGTGGTCGAAATTAATTTCTAATCGCTCTTCTAATGGAAGATGACTACTGTCGCGATAATACGAATCCTGAGGTAAAATGACAACTTCGCCTTCGGGCAAACGTTCCAAAATTTTACGAACAACAGTTGTTTTACCTGAACCTGTTCCACCCGCAATTCCAATTATTAACATATTTTATCTATTTTTTATTTCAGACCACTAAAGTAAGGAAATATTTTTTTTCAACCGTATATGTTAGGGTGTTTTTTTGTTTTTTAATTAAATAGAATTATTAGTTGCTTGTTTTTCATAGAGATACAATAGTATTGATTTGGTGATAATTTTCGATACTTGAAATTCCTTTTTCAGAGTCTAATCCAAGTTTTGCGCATTGAATCATAAAATAATCGTACATTTGTGGTATAAATCAATAAAATTTTATGCTAAAATCTTCATCAGTTCTGCTAAATCGTTTTTTTGTATTGAGTTTACTATGTGTGAGTGCAATTAGTTCAGTTTCGGCTACAGAAATCAATATCATTCCCTTTCCGCAACAGCTTGTCGCACATCAAGGACAGTTTGTTTTCAGTTCTAAAACCCGAATTCTATGCAATCATAAACAACCAGAAGAAGTAAGACTTGCACAGCAATTTGCAGCACAACTCAAGTTAGTTTCGGATTTAAATCTAAAAATAGTTGATATTATCGGAGCTGATACTTCACAAGCTATTTTATTCCAAAAGTTCGAAAATGTTGAAAATCCTGAAGCATACCGATTAAGCATTTCGGACAAAACCATTCGAATCGAAGCCTCAGCGGGCAACGGTTTTTTCTATGGGTTGCAAACCCTTTATCAGCTTTTACCAAGCGAGATTTACGCCAAGAAAAAAACCAGTTGCAAAAATTGGTCGGTACCAGCAGTCGAAATATCTGATTCGCCCCGTTTTTCGTATCGTGGAGTACATCTGGATGTTGCTCGGCATTTTTTCACCGTTGAGTTTATAAAAAAATATATCGATGCATTAGCTATTCACAAAATAAATTATTTTCACTGGCATTTGACCGATGATCAGGGTTGGCGAATTGAAATTAAACAATATCCACGACTGACCGAGATTGGATCGAAACGAGACGAAACATTGATTGGACATTATTATGGAAATTTTCCACAACAATATGATGGCAAATCGTATAGTGGATTTTATACCCAGGCGCAAGCGCGCGAAATTGTGAGCTATGCTGCCCAACGTTTTATA
>TBL_comb47_HYPODRAFT_10002646_pt1 | contig 21912 bp, 12 predicted proteins | sample TroBogypolimnion_40_FD_10682 | JGI IMG/M metagenome (IMG submission 10682) | reverse complement strand
GGGAGGGGGTCTCAGGGGGAACCGTAGGTTCCCCTGATTAAATCTAGCTTTAATATAACATCAAAAAATAAATTTTATATTAAAATGTCAGTAACAACAAAAAAATACCCTAACGATTTTAAGATCGTTTATGAAAAAAGTCATAGCACCATTCCTATAACAGCATTATATGTATTTTGTGACATTGGGCCTGTTTACGAATATGATAAAATGCGCGGTGCATCACATTTTATAGAACATATGTGTTTTAAAGGAACTAAAAAAATCCCACATTCTAAAGATATTTTTAATGAATATGCAAAGATAGGTGCTTATTTTAACGCGTACACTAGTAAACGTTATACTTGTTATACGGTGAAATGCCAAGACGAATATATCCAACATTCTTTAGATATTTTAGCCGATATGCTAATGAATTCACTTTTTAACGAAACCGAATTTAATAAAGAGGAAAAAGTTGTTATGGAGGAAAACAACAATAATGATAACAAACCTGAGCATCTTATCAATGATGCTACAGATCAACTTATTTATGCAGGAAGTTCTTACGAATTTCCTATTGACAATCTTGATTACCACACCAAACGTACATTACAGTATAAGAATATAGTTGAATTCTATCACACTTATTATCATCCGAGCAATATGTTCATAAGTGTAGTATCAAATTCCTCATTCCATACCATCGAGTCTTATCTAAAAAAAACATCTTTTATTAAAAAAAGAAAAGAAACAAACATAGGTATTCACATTATTAATCACACTCTTACTCCACAATCTAGTATTAATATTCGACTTATTAATAAACGTGGGGTAACCAATATACATTTAAATATTGCATTCCGAACTTTTGGTCAGAGGAGCTTTGCTCCTCAACAACTAACACAGAAGGTAGCAAAGCTACCTAATGAGTTTGGTCATAACAATAAGGATAAATATTGCCTTACATTGTTAGAAAAAATTATGGGAGATGGATTAAATGGGCGTTTAATGATGATATTAAGAGAAAGTAAAGGTTTGGTATATGGTGCTTCTGCAAGGTCGGAACAATATGAACACTCTGGATCCTTCTGTTTTTATACAATAACAAAAAATCAAAATTTTAAAAAAGTATTGCCATTAATGATAACAATAATTTCAGATATGATAAAAAAAGGAATAAATAAAGATGAATTAACCACTGCTAAGGGAAACTTTAAAGGAACTAGTTTGTTAGATTTGCAGGACATTGTTACACAAGCAAAATATAATGGCGAAGAAATATTAATGGGAGAAAAAAAGATAATACCTTACAAAAACCTGTATGAAAAATGTATTTTGCCTATTACAGTAGATGATATGAATCGTGTTATAAAACAGTATTTTACTGTTCAAAATATGTGCGTTTGTGTTTTAAGTGAAAAGTTACCATCTTTAGAAAGTATCCAAAGGGTTTGTAATGAAATTATTTAGTGATAAAGGAGTCGCTGGTTTCCTGAAAATATATACTTATAATTTATATCACAATGAACGTTGTTGTTGCTATTTATGCCGCTATTCTTTTCTTTGTTCTTAGTCCAGGAATCCTTCTCAGTCTCCCCCCCAAGGGAAGTAAGATGATGGTTGCTGCTACCCACGCCCTTGTTTTCGCAGTTGTATTGTATTTCACCCAGAAAATGGTATGGCGTGCATCTATGATGATGACCATGCCTTCCAGAGAAGGCAATAGCAACATGATGCCAGAAAGCGATTCCAAACACAAAAAGTAAATTGAAGGAAATGCGTAGTTGGCTTCGCCAACAGAGCATTCCCTAGATTTTTCCGTAGGAAAAATCGACGGAGGATAAATAATTATGTAACTTCATTGTATAGTATTTAGTATACAATGAATCTCATTGTTGCCGCCTATGCCGCGATTTTGTTCTTTTTGCTCAGCCCTGGTGTTTTGCTGCGTCTTCCTCCCAAGGGCAGTAAATACGTAGTTGTTGCAACTCACGCTATTATTTTTGCGATTGTAATGGGACTAACCTGCAAAATGGTATGGAAATTTTCTATGGGTATGAGAATGGAAGGTATGGACGGAATGGAAGAGAAGAAGAAGGAAGAAGAGAATCAGGTTCAAGAACCTAGCCAATAAATTCTTTAACCTCTATTCTGGGATTATTTAATTGATGAATCGCATCCTCCATCGATTTTTCCTACGGAAAAATCTAGGGAGGATCTAGGTTTCCCTCTGCAAGCTACGCTTGCTACGGGAAACTCTTCACAAGTGCGATTCCTTACCAAATAAGCTGAGAATAAGGCGGTACCTTATTTGGGGGGGATGCCCTGGGGCATCCCAACCCAGAATAGAGGTTACGAAAAGGATTATGTAGTTATATTGTAACTAACTACATAATGGATAAGTACGACACTTTAGGTTATTTTCTCATTGGATTTGTGATAGTAGCCTCTGTATTTATGTATTATCGTGTGTCCGATGATTTCCAATTAAAATGCATTGTGTCAGGCGTAGATGGTGATAAATATTGTGTACGAGAACGTGCGAAACTGCAAGATGCTGCGGATTTATTAGCTAAAGTTACGGAAAAATGCAAGGAATTAGTCGCTTACGTAGGTAAAAAACATTCAAATGATGAACGCGTTCAACGGTTAGTCGAAGGTTTTAATCCACAAAAAGTTGTGGAGACATTACCGACGAGTGAATATACGGCATATAGTGAGAATAAAGGGGAAAAATTGGCATTTTGTTTAAACCGTGATAAGACGGATAATACTAAGTTAATTGATATTAATACGCTCACCTTTGTTGCAATCCACGAATTATCCCACGTAATGACAAAATCCATAGGACATAAAAGCGAATTTTGGGAGAACTTTAAGTTCTTGTTAGAAGAGGCCAAGGCAGCGGGAATCCATAGTCCAGTAGATTATAAAAAATCACCCCAAGAGTATTGTTCTATGAAAATATCAGATAATCCTTATTATGACGCCTAGACTAACGTTTTTTATAAAAATGACGACATACGCTACTAACACTACTTGTTTCAGACGATGATCCACTGGATATTGAAAATCCGGAGGAAATAAACGGCAATAATCCTCTAATAACTGTTTCATCATCATATCTTATTTTTTTACCTGAAGATGCAGTACTATTTACAGAATTTTCAGGTTTTTTTATATATTGATGCAATAAAGCTGATTGAAGGAAACGCGTAGTTGGCTTCGCCAACAGAGCGTTTCCTAGATCCTCCATAGATTTTTCCGCAGAAAAAATCGACGGAGGATGACGTGTAACAGCGATTTGATCGGACCACGCCTCTTTCTTTTCTCCCTTGAAAAACATATGCAGTGGAACTTGCACTGTCGATGACAATATCGGTTGCTGGCTATAACCGTTCTCTTCCAAATAAATACAAATATCTTTGTGCAATGACAAAATACTTGTATTATGATGCGATCGACGCAAACATTCACAGAGTGCGTTCGTAAACGCCCCCGTACGCTGATCCATTATATTCGTCGTGTCCGCACTCGTCTCATCGTCCCGGCACCCACTTATAACAAAAATATTCTTGTTGCTAATCAACAATTTATTGATTCGCGTCGATGCCAATACACCTTTGTCATACTGCGTTGACCAAGGCATATCACAAATTGTCCCACTATGGCAACAATCAAAGGTTAAAATCGCCGTGCATTTAATTCGCCGAATAATATCGTACAAATCGCAGTCGACAATGCAGCCCTCTTTCAAATAATCTACCGGGACAATTGATTCAACGTGGTTCTCGTTTGTTAAATTACAATTCCGGTTTTGTAATTGAGAACCGTGACCACTGTAATGCAGCCAAATTTCATCTAAACTACTCGATTCTAGCACCAGACCAAGTAAAGAATCATAAATATTATAATAAGTAGGGCTCGGGAATTTCGCAGCATCATCGTCACGAAGTATGACAATGTTCTGTGGATCATAATCGTAGGCATCAATCAACATATTTCGCATATTGATGGCATCATTGATACAACCTTTCAACGAAATACCTGAAATATCAATATAATCAATGCCAATTAACACGGCTTTTTTCATTTATATAAGTTCTCTATTATAATATTATTTTTGATTATAAAATATACCGAAAATATAAAGATTATGGAACAACAAAATATTGCTGTAATACCACCTAAGAAAACATCTGTTTCCGAATCAGCGAAGCTGATTCTAGGAACAGATCTAGGTTTCTCTCTGCAAGCGAAGCTCGCTACGAGAAACTCTTCAACATATACTTTTTGCATTTTAGATTCCCACGGCGCGCCGAAACAGTTTATTGTATGTAATGGTACAAGCCCACAAATGACTGATGATGAAATAAAACTTCAGCTATTTAGCGATGATCAACAGCGTCTTATGCTCGACACAATTCAACCTCTACCAACTTTTCACCAAAGTTCTCAACAAATTCATCCAGACGATTCTATCCGAACCATAAAAAAGAAACTTATTCACGAACTAGGGTCCAACAATGTTTGTTATGAAGAAATTTATTTGTTCTCCAATCATCCTGAAAAAATACCCTTACTTGCTGCTTACCAGCAAATCACTGAAAAAGAAACAGCCAAGTTAGGCAAAGGTGCTAGTCGATTGGAACGTCAATTGGTGGAATTAGAGAACATTTCATCACAATTAGATAAGAGAACCTTGGGACAATTTTTATTTAATGTGAAACAAAAAGATGATCAACTAGAAGATAAAACAATCTATCAATACGAAGATTTATTACCTATTTTTCATAATAAAAAATCAATAGTATCCAAACCTCTAGGCCAACGATTTGTTAAGAATTTTCAATATTTATTTTCAGGAAATCCTTTTGATATTTTAACCGGGGATGGAGAACCTGTGTTTCAAAGAAGTAAACAGAATGATTTGTATGTTTTTGAGAACCACTTACTAATGAATTATGGAGAAATAGAAAATAACATAATTTATGTTTGTTTGGCAAAAAATGTTCTCGATTATGCTACTGAAATGTCTGTTACCCCCAAATATTTATTAGACTTTTATTTTCCATTACTTTATAAAAAGGGAATAGTAAACGCAGAAACGTTTGAAGAGAACCACCAAACATTAATTGCGCAAAACCGCGATATTATTAAGGATACAACTATACGACTTTTTGATACGATAGATTCTTTTTATAATATTTATAATAGGAGAACCCAAGAACTAGCTTATTTGGATAGGGGGATAGAGTCTTTTGATATAGTTCTCCATCCTGACTTTGATATTCCCTTACCTCTTGATATTATTTTTAAACAAATTCATACAACAAAAACAATTCCTTTTATAAAATATAACCCAGGATTACGCAGGGAAAATATGTTTCGTCTTTATTCGGAAGAAATAGCGAAAAATGGTAAAAAAATTCCTATTTTAAAGAAAAGTCAGATTTTTGCTATTTCAAAACAAACCGGTAAATTACGTCAAGTTTCTCTATTTATTCAACACGAAACAAAACGCCAAACTATAGATATTTTTATGGACCTTGAATACAATGGAAATATTAGGGTTCGTGGTAATACATTAAAACCAATTTCGGTGAATGATCTTGAAACCATACTTTATAATGCAATAAATCCTATATTAATTGAAATAAACAGTTTTATGGAACGTTCTGGATATACAGTTGCTCTTTTTGATAAATTAACGGATCAAAATGTTGAAATTATGCAATTAGATTATGTGTGTAAGATTAATTTGAAACGTGCAATGAAGCTGAAAAATTATCTAGGTTGTTTAACTAGTTTATTTGATATTACTAATACAGAATTGGATACATCCCGGGCTATTAATATGCAGTTTATACGTGTAGATAATTATAAAAAGATGACAGCTATATCAGCAATGATTACCGAAGTATTTCGGAGAACCAATAACCAAGAAGAAATTATTAATGCACTCATTGTGAATTATTCTATGGACCGTGACACAGCTCTAAAAGAAATAGTCAAATATTTTAATGAACATACTCGTATACAAGGTCAATATGTAAACAAAAGTGTAGATATTGTAGATAATCCAGGATTTCCGGTGGTTATGTCCAAATCTCCTTTTGATGACAAGTTCTCTATTACTGTTTCCAATATATCTTCTGTAGATTTTATTGATGTTTTACATATTTATTTTGATACTATTTTACGAATAACACAATTTCCTGATACGATAGAACCTGTATTATTGAATAAAATGTCTGAATTATGTAGTTCTAAAAAAATAATTATAAATGAAGAAAATGATATAGATAACGTAATAGCTGTAGCCCCATTATTAGCTGAACCCATTGTGTTTGATGAAGAGGAAGATGAGGAAGAAGATGATGATAAATATTTGCCTGAGGAAGATAATGAAGAAGTTGAAGAACCTGAAAAAATAGAGGAACCTGAAGGTTTTACAGGCACCAAAGGTGCCGTAAAACCTAGATCATCCTTAGATGTAACCGATCTTCGATCGGTGAAATCGACGGATGATGAAAAAATAGAGGAACCTGTAGCTGTAGAAGAAACTGTAGAAGAAACTGTAGCTGCAGAAGTAGATGAACCTGTAGCTACGGGAGTAGATGAACCTGTAGTTGCAGGGGTAGAAGAAAGTCCAACTACAGGATCGAGTGAACGTTTTTTACCGTCTTCCGACGAATCTACGGTGGGCGGCGCCCGTAAAAAAGCCGCAGAAAAGAAAGATGCATCACCCAAGCAAGAAAAATCCAATATTTTTACCAAACGTATTAAAGATAGAGAACCCACACTAATATTGACAAAAAAACAGGGTAAGTTCAGTTCGTATTCACGTATTTGTCCTGCGAATGTAAGTTTACAACCTGTTATTTTAACAGATGAAGAAAAGAAAAAAATAGACGAAGAACATCCCGGATCTTACACAAATGCACTCCAATATGGTACAGATCCTAAAAACCCTTATTGGTATATTTGTCCACGATATTGGTGTTTAAAAAATAATACACCAATGACAGAAGCAGAGGTTGCTAAGGGTGAATGCGGTGGAAAGATCATTCCTGATAACGCCAAAGTCCCTCCACCAGGACATTTTATCTATGAATTTACCGACAACAAATACCATACCAATGAAAAGGGTGAATATGTTTATCATTCCCCAGGATTTAAACCCGAACACTCTCATCCTGATGGAAAATGTTTACCTTGCTGTTACAATAAATGGTCGTCTTATAATATCAAGAACCCTAGTGAACAACAGCGTCGTAGAGAACAATGTGGGTTAGCTGATAACTATGTTTATACCGGTGAAGTAGACGAAAAAGGAGAACGTATTAAAAAACTAGGTCCTGACGGTAAACCCATACAAATAGCGACTGGAATGGACCAAGATAATGTGGACGATAAAAAGGGAAAAAATGCGGTGGTTGATCCTGACCGGCAAAAAAAGAAAATTAATATTTTCGGTGTAGAACGTATTCCTATTCCACAATATAGATGGGGTTTTTTACCCTTGTCGATCGAGCTCTTTTTACATACTGATAACAGTAAATTTGTGGTAAAGAATAATCCAGCGTTAATACAACCTCATAAACGACCCTTATTACGTTATGGTGTAGAAACATCCCAACATCAATCCTTTGTTGCAGTTCTAGCAGATATTTATAGTTACTTTCATAATCAACCTCTACAAACAATTTCTGCGATGCGTGAAACATTGGCTAATTTGCTAACATTGGATCAATATATTCGTTTACAGAATGGTTCTCTTGCCGCTATATTCAAACCTAATACCAAAAAAGTAATAGTAGATGATATGACGGTTGAAAAATATGCAAATACCGCATTTTATAAGAGTATTGATTTGGCCGTTCCTGCACAATATCATTTTCTGCAAGACACGATTGCATCCTTCGAGAACTTTTTAGCTTATTTGAGAGACGCGGATTCTATGATAGATCATACTTATTTATGGGACATTATTTCTTCTAATGAATCACCATTGTTTACAGGTGGTCTTAATATGATGATTTTACGTATATATGACAACGATTCTACCGATAATGTAGAATTGTTATGTCCAACCTCTGCATATTCGAGCAATATTTATGTCAAAGGTCGGGGGACAATCGTATTGTTATTACATAATGATTTCTATGAACCGATTTATTTGTATGAAGACAAAGATAAACAGTATCCGATCCCTACTGTAAAGATTTTTACGCAAAATTCGGGGACGTTTGAATTAAAACAAATGCAAGTTATTTTTGATAAGATAATGGAAACAACAGGAAAATCGTGTAAACCCATACATAATCGTCCGAGAGTTTACGAATATAAAGAGAACATTTCTTCGGAAGCTCTTTCCAATATCATTAAAAAAGAAGGATTTACTATTCAATCTCAAGTTCAGAATTACCGGGGTAAGATCATCGGACTTTTGATCACTATCCAAAGTTCTCCGGTAGCAAAGCTACCTTCGAACTTAGTTGTTGAGAAGCAAAGCTTCTCTGACCATTCAGATGATAAGGTTCCTATTTATTTACCTTGCTTTCCTTCTACTAATTTACCGAATATCAATAAAATATGGATTGATGCGACCCCTTGGACAGATTATGTTACTACCCGTGATCGTTTGACCCAGATTAGCAGTCGAACCAATGGCACTATACGCTGTAAACCATTAGTGAAAGTTGTAGAAGATGGATTAATTGTTGGGATAATCACAGAAACCAATCAATTTGTATTTATTGATCCACCAGTGGAAAATACCATTGAAGATGGAGTTCCAGTATTAAATGCCACTGGTTATAAAGAAAAACAATCGTTTGCAGTGGATCAAGTTCTCGCTACTAGCCGGGGTTTTGATGAAGAGCGTGTAAATACGGTACGTAATGTGGCATTAGAAACCCAGTTTTATACATCATTTCGAACAATCATACGTAACTTATTGAACGATTATTTACATCGGGACATAAGACAACAGGTGATAACGATATTGGAAGATTTTCAACTTCTTTATACTGTCAAAGTGAAAAAAATAGAGGAATTGTTACGTAGTGTAACAAGACAATCAGTACAATTTGTAGACGAAATCGATCCAGAAGCCCAAAAACAATTGACTAATGCAGTCGACTGCACAACAAACTGCAGCATCGAATCGTTTTGCGTAAAGAAACAGGGAAAAATATGCATTCCAAAAAAGAATATGGTAAGTGGTTCGGATAATTCTGTATTATATTTTGTAAGAGTGGCTGACGAATTGGTGCGGTATAAACGCATCCAACTATTTATGTTAGAACCTCGTCGTTACTTGAACATTACGAATGTTGATTATAGTGTTAACCAAGATGAAGTTCTGATGTTGGCTTCTGTACTAACCGACGCCTATTTTGACGACTTGGAACCTTATAATAAGAACAAATATGTGAAAAACATTACGTATGAAAATGCCGAGATTTCTAGGACGAATCCTTTTTACCAACACTATTCTAACGGAGAATAATAACCGGTATACGGCTCCGAATTTCATTCTATGTCGTATGTTTCATTCACTCCGCTCTCACGTGCTACGTTTATGAAACTAATCTTCACGATCATAACATCAACAATAACAATAATAAATACAATAAAAAAGGGGTTAAGTAATGTTCCTGTTATGTAAATTAATGCAGCAGTTGTTCCGATTACCGACGCTATCATTATTGTTTAGTTTACATTAAACAATAATTCTTTTTATACTTTTATTGTAAATATTTTTTCATAATAATAAAATAAGGAGGGATCTTAAGGGAACCTACGGTTCCCTTAATTAAAAGCCAATATCATAACCGTCATCGACACAATTGCCATTGTCTTCACGTTTAATCGCTGTCAGATTGTTATTGATCTGTACTTTGGCCTTACCACACGTATCGGAAGGATCCTCAAGACCAAACGCTTTTTCTAGTTCTTTGTTTTTGTCTTTCGTATCGGTTTCTCGACTATCAATCTCACGCATCTTCTCAATATCCAGTACGAGCCCAAACGAATTTGTACCAATGAGCGAGTGCTGTCCTAACATCACATTGGCACTTACCCCTCTAGCATAATCGATTTCACCAAACCGAGAAGCGTCTAACAATACTTCAGTTTGAACTTCAAATGTGGCCTTGGAAATTGGACCAATGTCATCGTTCAAAATGCCGGATCTAAATATCGATACCATATCTTTCGTACTCGTCATACGATCACATAGTAAACTCAGATGATGATAATTAATATATACATCACTGAAGTCCATCACATCATAAAATTCATTGTAGATAGTTTGGCGCGCTGCTTCAATACCCAATACGTCGAATATCTCTTTGATATCATTACTGAATGTACGGTATCCGTCGATGAAATCAAGTGCAATTACTTCCATCAGATTGGTACCTGTCGTATCTAAAATCCAAACATCCTTTTGGATAAACTTGCCTTCATCCTTCAAGACATTGTTCTGTAATTTGCGGGGAATAACGTTACGGATACCCTCTACACCACGTAATACAATGTTGTTAAGAAGTGCCTCTTGAAAGTTACGCAACATATAAATTTCGTCACTTTGATCGAGTGTGTCCGCAATTCCCTTTTGTTTCTTCGTCTTATTGAACACACTGCTATTCAATCGAATACGGAAGACTAGATTTCCTGCATTGTAGTCAGAATAAATACAGGAAATATCAGTTCCGTGACCATTACTAATCGCAAAATGTACATCGTCCATAGTAATATTCTTATCAAGAAGGGCTTCCGCATCCATCTCCATACGCAAAATCCATTTGGATTTTTGGATATTTTTATCGAGCTCGGACTCGATACATTCTTCCATCATTTCTTCGAATTCGTAATATTGTTCCATCAGTTGGCTATCATCGATGATTGTGGTATTACGATCATTGGGATCAAAACAGATTTGTAACGATTTAACTACGTCGACCAACTTGGTATGCTCCAACATCTTGGCATATTGTGCCGCTCGATCTTTTTCTAATTCGTCTACCGGCTTCAAATAGACCGTGAGTGACGGATTTTTCGGATTCTTGGTGAGACGCAAGATTTCTTCAATTCGAGGAACACCACGGGTTACGTTGGATTTACTAGCTACTCCAGAAAGATGAAATGTATCTCTCAAACATACTGCATTATAGCAGTCAAAATTTCTGGTATCTTCAACTGTTAAGTCATACGCATAATTTGTTGTATTTTCTACTTCTTCTATAGAAACAATTTGATCGAACTCTAGATCCATCATTCGACCATCTCGTTTTTCCATAACAATTATTCCATCAATTGTATTTGGGATAGTTAGGTCTTCCAGAGAATATTCATATTTAAAATACTCCTGTTTTAATAACAAATCTATTCTCTCCTGTTTCTCCTTTATTTTTATATTAAGTAATGCAGCTAAAATTTTAGATTGTTCATTTCTAATATCTAAACTATATGCAGCCTTTTTGTGTTGAATAGAATGATCATTTTCTTTTCTTGTTGGAATTTTATAAATAGAACTAGTTACACCAATATTTTTTAACATTACCATTACATCTGTTAATAAATCTCTTGAGCAAGACCAACATTGAATATTATTAATTCTTTCTGAACCATCTTTATTTTTATGAATGGATACTGATCCATCTCCACCTATATACGCATCCAAAAACCCTAAAATACACTCTCTATTTGAAAATACAATCTTAGAAGATAATCGCTTTTCATCACTTACTTTTCCACATAAATGTTCTAAAATATTTCTTAAAATAGTACTATCTATTTTTAATTCTTGGCTTTTCCAACCTTCACCTCCACGATTTAATCTTGTATGTTTAGAATTAGATATATTCCAATTGTTGCAAAATTCTTCAATAGGAGAAAGATAATCATCATCATTTTTATATATTTGCACAGAATTTGCATTCAAAGAACCATCTGCTGCATACGCTCCTAATAAATACCCAAAACCATAAGTTAATTCAATGTTTTCTGGAATAGTATATTTAGAACATCCCATACTTTTCATATAAATATTTCCTGGAAATATGTATTGCGCCTTATTAGGTGTTTTTCCATTTTGTGGGTTTTCATTAAATAGTCCTGAAAGACTTTGACTTGAACTATGAGGAAGAATAAATGATTTATTAGCGTGAGTTTTCCACCAATGGCGTTCATTTCGTAATTTTTTAGCTTTTTCTAATTCAGTTCCATAAAGATATAAATTTGGTGGTAAGATTTCACGTGTGTTAAATATGTATGATTCTGTATATTCTAATGGTTTTCTAGAGCAAGGTAAATAATCTCCCACTTTCAAACTTTTACCATCAACCCCTTGAATCTTTCCATCTACAAGTTGCAAGAAAGACTTGGCTTTTGTGGCTGTAATCACGCGATTACCTTTGGTCGTTACTTTTAACATTGTATTGGTGCCATCTTCATTGACAACTGGATGTTGTGTGACAGCTTCAATACGTCTCCAAACTGTTTCACCTGCCTCATTTGCACAAGGAACCTCATAATATTCTGATAGCTCTGCATAAGTAGTGTCTTTATCTTCCATATAATCGATTTTTTTGGAAGTTTCAATGTTGTCTTTTGTAAACTGCCCGATCTGCACTTTTTGAATTTCTTTTCTAGAATTCCTTACCAATAATGCAGTCTCAAAAGTTACCGAGTTCAATGTAAGCTGAGTTGTTGGCTCCCCGAGTGACTGACCCGCAATAACTCCTACCATTTCACCCGGATGAACTACCGCCTGTTTATATTTAAGCACTACGGTTTCTAACAACAATACTAGTGCTGCACGATGGAATCGCTTATTCACCAACAAATCTTTCGGTGTTAGATAGAAGTAATAGAGGATTTCAAAGAGGGGTGTTGGTTTCACATAATGCAATTTGCATAGTTTCTCGTAATATTCTTCGATGAGTTGGAAAGCCTCTAGGGGACTAATGTCAACAATCGAATTCGAATTGAGCGATAGTTGCCCCTGTACGTTAGCAATCAAATGTTGAAACGCTACAGGAACCTTTACTGAGTTCTCATTTTTATACGCAAATACATTTTTAACAAGAATTGGTTGATTCTCCAACATCTTTTCGATATATTCCTGACATTTTACCTTGACTCCGGCTCGTTGTTTTCGAATACGCGATTGCGTACCTTTGCTATAAACATCCAATAGAGCATCTTGTTGATCATTGACCCCGATAATATCGTAATGAGAGTATATGTCTTCAATACTCATCGAGACAAGAGGGATCATTTGGGTTTCCACTTTTACCGAGTCAAATCCGTCATCACCGTACGAGAATTGGACAATTTTACCCATATTATTTCGGACGGTCATATCGTATTCGATACGCAAATCTTCTAAACCTTTGATCAATCTTCGCTGGATATATCCAGTGGAACTTGTGTCTCTAACTTGCAGACCGTTTGCCAATCCAAAATTGAGGGTCGATGGAATGGTTAAATCGTAGACCTTGGGATGTGCCTCAATCCCTATAATATTTATTTCTTTAATTGCGTCTAGGAACACATTGTTATATTTATCAATGGAATTTTTAGTTGCCCATTTCTTTTCTGTCATTTTTCTTTGCTTATTTTCTTCTAATAAGGTTACTTTTTCTGAAAACAATTGGGCGCATTGAGCGCGAATAGTGAATCGATGACTTGGTTTAATATTTATAGTTCCTACATTATTTTTCTTTGCCTGATATTTAAACATTTTACCATAGATGCCGAGTCTGCTACATAGCATTGATACTCCTTCAATTAACCTTTTAGATGCTGATCCTACTTCAATAGAATTCTTAGAAACAGTTCCGTCACCAGAATAATATCCATTTAATAGACCAAGTATAAACGATTCAGGAGCAAGGAATGCTTCAGTTGGAATATATTTATTTTCTGCTTTATGACCAACAAATTTAGTTAAGAATTCGGATAAAATCGATGAATTTCCTACTATTGTTGTAGTTGTTCCACCAACTTTATTGATACGGCTTTTTTCTGTGTTCAAAATTGAGTGCTTATCAAACCAATATTTTACAAAAGATTTGATATTCTCATTGATATTAGTAATATATACATTATTTTCGTTGGCATTACCTTCAGCTAAGAATAAACCAATGAAAATTCCATTTTCTTCATTAAGTTCAAATTTATCGGGAATCATTGTATCTTTTCTATTTGCGTGATACGGATAAATAAATCCATCTTTAATCTGTTCAATACTTGAACGAACCATTGTGCGCTGTAAAGAAGATTTCTTACTGTAAGGTAAAGTAAAACTATTCCCATTATTATTTATCCACCATCCTTCTGGTATTTTTTTCTTTCCGTCCATTTCTGCATTCATCATATTTATCGCTTTATTAAAATCTGTTCCGTAGACATATTCTGTTTTGGGAAAATATTTTGTCATATCAATTCTATCCACAATAATTGGTGGTTGACATAACTCCGCTGTAACTGGAACATAATCACCGACTTTAATATCAGGTGTAGATGTCTCGACTAATTTTTTAGTTTCTTTATCCCAAATTAGTAGCGATTTACTTTCTGTAACAATAACACTTCTTCCGCCGTCTGTTTTAATTTCATATAATTGCGCACCAGGATCGTGTCTCGTCATTGCAGTAACTTCTCCCCAAGTTACTACACCATTCTCATCCGTAGTTGGAATATATACCCCATCAATATTTAACAATTCCATTTGTCTATCTGTAAAATGCTGAACATCCTTACTATTTTTCTCTAATCTCTCATCAATCCATTTACCAATCTCCATATATTTGGGAACATCATTTTCAATGAACACTATGGGTGTCTCCCATGTTACAGACTTACATGCCGTATCAATGAGACCAATACGACCACCCATTGCGTGGAAGAAGAGTTCAGGTGCTGTTAATCCCGAAATATACGAATTCTCAATGAATCCGCGAGCACCTGGACTATCATCGAACTTATTGAAATGGGGAAGGGTACGACTATCAAATCCGTATGGAATACGTTTACCGTCGACATTGGTCTGACCTAAACACGAAATCATTTGGGAAATATTAATCAACGTTCCTTTAGATCCCGAATCGACAATCATCAAGAAGCGATTGTCTTTACTGAGAGATTTACGACCGATCTTACCAGCCTCTTCGTTGGCCTTGTTAAGTTCTTTGTTAATGCTGCTTTCAAATTCCGCCATATTGGTATTGGCGGTATTGTTTTCAAATACACCCAAATGTACCTTCTCAATAATCGTCTGGACTTCGTGTTTTTGTTTCGCAATCGCTTGAATAATCGCATCTTGGGTTTTTTTGTTCGAAATCAGATCACTAATTCCTACACTGAATGAGCTTGATTTCATATATTCAGTGATAACATTTTGTAAATTATCAATAAAATCCGCTGCTTGCATATTACCAAAATCATTGCAAACTCTGTGGATAATACCCTTAGTTGTGGATCCTAGTGTGGATTTTTCAATCTGTCCGCGAATAAACTTACCGTTGCGAACCTCTACGACGTGGTTTGACGTGCCAAAATCATCATTTTCTTCAAACAATTTGGTCTTGTATTTCAGGGTAAGAGGTGGCATAATCTGTGACAATATTTCAAAACTGCTGAATTCTTTCTTACCTTTCAACGCATCGGTATTTACATTGGGATACATCATTAACAAATTCATCGCATCTCTAGGTGTAAATTTGATATTAGGGCGGGTGAATCGGTACGATCCCAAGAGTGAATCTTGGTAAATACCGATAATAGGGGAATTAGACGAGGGACTTACCATCTGGTACGGAATTGCCGCTAGATGTCTTAATTCTGTTTCTGCTGATATACTTTGACTGCAGTGCATATTCATTTCATCTCCATCGAACGTGACTGCATAAATGGTAACAAATATTTTTATTATTATTTGTGGTTTAGTATTACCATTTATGCAGCACCCCCTATGTTTCCATAGGGGACGGACTGTGTCTTAAGCTAGTTCAAGGTGGTTAACCCATCATTACCAACCAACACCCGTTCAGTCTCTGACGGCTCACCATAGTCTTACCATAACGACTTTAGGTGATTACCATGCCAGTTACCCAATCCTCTGCATTATTACTGTCGGGTTCGATTATTAGTCGAGATCCCCTTGGTTTGTTTCCAAACTAGGGTAGTAGCAGAGGCTCTAAGGGCTTTCTGGAACAACAAGGTGTTTCGCAAATAAATCAATAAACTCTTGAGGCATTTCTATATTTTTTTCTGTATGGAATTCTAATAATTTTTTATAATGTTGTTCTATTTGTAATGAAACCAATCGATTATGTTTAGATAAATTTTCTTTCACTGATAATGGTGATGTATTTCTCCAATTAAATGCTATTAATTGTTCACTCTCTTTTGTTAAGTCAAATCGAGATATTGGAATAACGTGGTCAATATGCCATTCTTTTCCGTAGGTTTCAAATGTAATCTTGTCATTGAAATTACAATTTAACCAATTGAAAAGCATATCTGCGTTACATCCCAAATATTCAATAGTCTTTTTTTGTTTTTGTTTGAGAGCATTGGATATTCTTTTTCGTTGACTGATTGTAAATCTGAAAATAGGATCTGTTTGTTTTCTATTTTTAACATAATCCTTTTTCCTGTCAAGAATATCAGCATTATCATTGTATCTTTTTCTATCTTTTTCATTTTCACAATTTCTGCATATTTTGCGTTTTCCACGAAAGTTGGTTTTTAAAGTTACTTCATTGCAACATTTACAAATATGGTTGTCTTCTCCAATTTGTTCAAGTAATGTTTTCAATTCTGTTTCTTTTTTAACTTTTCTTTCGTTTCGCTTTTTACTTAGATATGCATCTACCACTTCACGGTGATTAACATATCTTTCTCTAGAAGATAAAGCTTCGCAAATTTTACATTTAATTCTACCATTTCTAAAATTATCGATTGGTTTGGTTTCATCACATCTAGAACAGCATTTTGCAGTTATTATTCCTTCCATAATATTATATTATAATGCCAATTCTTTTTATCATTTTCATACTAATTAATTAGTGTATAAAGAGTTTACTGATTTACTCACTAGGGAGTTGCACGCTTTTCACGCTCCCTGTTGCGGACTTCGATAGAGTTTTATAAACTCGCTGCATTGGTGCAGCCGAAATTTTTATCCGCGTTGTATGGTTTTGTGTCAGCCACGTTCATTCGGAAAGTATCGCCGATTTTCATTACCTTTACTATGTGTCCCATCATCGACATTCTGTGTAAACTGGGTTGTCGATTGAAGAGTACACAGTCTCCATCCATCATATGACGATGAACCACATCTCCATCTTCGAGTCGAATCGATGCGCGATCCACATAGCGAAGTGAGATATTCTCACCATTTTTACGTTCCAATATCTTCGCACCCGGATATTCCTCCGGACCATTCTCCACCAGCTTTTTCAAGAAATCGCGGTTACGTTCGTTCACCATCATAGGTTTCGTAATGTTCATCGCAATCTTCTTAGGAACACCCAATTGCCGGATCGACAGATTCGGATCACCAGTGATGACCGAACGGGCACTAAAATCCACACGTTTACCCATCAGATTACCACGAATACGACCCGCTTTACCATTCAACCGTCCCATAATGCACTGGAGAGGACGTCCTGATCGCTGCGCCATTGGTACTGCACCTTTCACTTTGTTGTTCACGATCATCGCAATGAAATATTGTAGAACCGTCGTCTGTTGTTCTATCACATTCGGCGCGGCACCCTTGGCAATCTTATCCGCCAACTCTTTGTTGGTCTTGATAATATTGCTGTAAATATGCGTCAAATCGTCTTCACTACGTTGTTGAGCATCGTGTTTTACAGAGGGTCTTACTGCCGGAGGCGGAACAGGTAATACTTCACAGACCATCCAATCAGGGCGAGACCAGATCGGACTAAACCCCATAAAGGTGACATCTTCGTCCGAAATACGCTTGAATATTTTCAACACGATTTCGGGAGTTAGACGGATGCTAATTTTACGATTTTCGGCATCTGATTCGGTCTCCATATTTTCCCAGATGGCAAACAAGGTAGAAAACCCCTCCAATTTGATCTTATCGGGCTGTTTACATCCACATCCGTCTTCGGTGCTATCACCACAACGCTTGATCTTAGCACATAGTCCAGATACATATGTCCAACGTTTCTCACCTGGCATTTCGGCAATGTGTCGGTGTTGGTTTTTATTGATCAATAGCTTGCTGCATTTAAAACAAACACATCGGCAAATTTTCATTATTTCTCGGATATGTTGGATAAAGAACACTGGACGTGCCAATTCAATATGCCCAAAATATCCTGGAGTATCAATATACGTTAAACCATCTGTCGGACAAATCAGCCCCGGTTCTAGTACACCCATTCTAGGATCAAAGAGCCCCCCTATCACCGGTTTATTATTTATATAAGTGTCCCTTGAGGTAATTTCGGCTACACTATTTTTTCGTATTTCTTCCGGTGATAGCATTGAGAATACAACTCCAATGATTCTTGAAGGAGTTTGTTGCTCATTTTTAAATCGTTGGGAAGACATTGAATTACCTATAATATAATGCTCATACTTTTTAAATCGTTTCGCAATTCAATTTTTTCTAAGGGAACCAAGGTTCCCTTATGATCCCTCCTTTTTAACCTCTATTATGTGATAAAAAAATGTTTATAAATTTACAAAAATATTTATGTTTTTATGCTAATTCTATGAAGCTACCATAGAAGGCTTACCAAGCGTCGTTACCACTTCCTTCATAACCCCCCATTTTCTGATTTTCTCTATCGTTTCTCATTTTTTCCAAAGCAATCCGTTCATCTTCTTTGCGTTTATCTGCTGCATCTTGCATCTCCTTTTTACTTGGACCATCATATGCCATTTTATTTTTCATCTTATTCACTTGACGTAGATTTTCGAAATAAGCTGCTTGTTTTTGTCTTTGGATATTGGCTTCAAATCGAGCTTTTTCCCAGGGACGAATTCCATTACTACGACATCCTACAGTATCAAATACCATTGAGTCCATACCTGCTAATCCAACTACCTGTTCCTTGGTATTATCACGTTTATCGGTGAAATATGCGACTTGTGCTGACATTGTTATTGTTATTATTCTTATTGATATTGTTAGCATAATCATTACAAAATGAATCAATTTTTTAGGGTCAGAACCGCTAAGCGGTTCAACCTTGGGCGCTGAAGGCGCCCTTAGGGAACCATAGGTTCCCCCTAAGACCCCCTCCTTTAATTATTGGTTTTAGAGGCTAAGGGAAGGGGGTCGCAGGTCTAGTGAAGCTAATCCGTAGGTTTCCCTGCTCCATAGGTTCCCCTGCTCCATAGGTTTCCCTACTGAAAAATTGATTTTGTAAAAATATAAATAAATTTACTTAAAACTAAGTAGTTATTCTTTGTAATATGGCAATCAAAATGAAATACACTGATTCTAAGGCTTCCAAGGCTTCTAAGGATTCTAAGGATTCTAAAAAGAATGCCAAAGATAAAAAGAATATTCTTAAAAAGAATCTTCCAGATTCTGATGATGATGAAGAAGATGAAGATGATTATGAAACTTTATCTGAAGAAGATACAGACTCTGATGATGATGAAGAAGAAGATTCTGATGATGATTCCTCCTATAAACCACCTGTTCGAAAAAATCGTAAACGTGCAATGAAAGAGGAAGAAGATGAAGATGAAGAGGAAGACGATGAGGACGAAGATGATGATGAAATGGATACACAAGAACTTCAAAAATTTATTTCTAAAATCTTTCCGTCAAAATATATGGATGATAAGGTAAATAAAAAGTCGAAAAAGCCTGTAAAGAACGAAAAGAAAGATGCAAAGAAATCAAAAGCGAGTAAGGTTGACAAGAAATCAAAACCGTCCAAGAAATCTAAACAAGAAAAAGACGAGGAAGATGACGATGACGATGAGGATGATGAAGATAACGAAGAGGATGAAGATTATGACCCAGAAGATAAGGGATTTGCAAATGCGAATGAAGAAAAAAATTTTTACAGTTTTATTTTCGATGTGGACGATGAAGAAGACGATTGTGCTTATATTGAGGATGAAGAAGACGACGAATGCAATAGTGACGATGAACAAGCATTTATGAAAGAATCTTACGAAAAGGTTGAGCATGTTGATGATGATAAGAAGACCAAGAAACATATGAAAAAATCTAAAAAAGTTAAAAAGGATGAATCAGTAGAAGAAGAAATCCCAGATGTCGAACAAGAATACCTTGATTTAGTGGAGACTAAGAAGAATTTGATAGAACAGCTTATTAAAAAGCCGAAAAATAAGGTACTTCGTAATGCGGTAAGTGAATGCAATCGCTCGATCAAAAAATTGGTCAAGAAAGCTCGTACCAAGAATGCCAAGACCTACCATAAATTAGTTCATAATGACAAGAAACGCACTAATGAAATCGATTATTTCAAGAAAAAATTGTCCAACAAAGAACAATTACGTGTAATGAAAGACCTGAAAGAAATCAACAAACACGTTAACGTTGAAAAACCTTATCGATTGACTCTTCTCGATTCGAAAATGCCCGCCAAATTCAAGGCAATCGCACTTCAAAAACTCAACATTTTAAAATCGATGGATCCAGGCGATAACGAATACTATAAAATCAAAAATTGGGTCGATACTTTTATGAAAGTTCCCTTTGGAGTCTACAAATCACTCTCAGTTAACATAGACGATGGAATGGAAAAATGTAATGAGTTTATGGAGAATGCCAAAACAACACTGGATGTATGCACCCACGGTCTCAATGATGCGAAGATGCAAATTATGCAATTTTTAGGACAATGGATCGCAAATCCTGGAGCAATGGGTTCAGCAATTGCTATTCACGGTCCACCAGGTACTGGTAAAACCTCGCTCATCAAGGAAGGAATTAGTAAGATATTGGGGCGCGAATTTACTTTCATTGCTCTAGGAGGTGCTGGTGATAGTAGTTTCTTAGAGGGTCATTCGTATACGTACGAAGGCAGTTCTTGGGGACGTATTGTCCAGATCATTATTGACAGCAAATGTATGAATCCGGTTATTTATTTCGATGAATTAGACAAAGTTTCTGATACACCCCGTGGTGAAGAGATTATCGGGATTTTGACTCATTTGACTGATACGTCACAAAATAGCCAATTTCACGACAAATATTTCTCGGAGATTGATTTTGATTTGAGCAAGTGTCTTTTCATTTTCAGTTATAATGACGAGAGCAAGGTAAACCCGATTCTAAAAGATCGTATGTATCGTATTCAGACTAAGGGTTACGAATCAAAAGAAAAAATCGTGATCGCCCGTGATTATTTGTTGCCGAAGATTCGTGAACAAGTGAATTTCAAAGAAGGGGATGTGATTATTCCGGATGATACAATTCAATACATTGTTGGAAATAGCGCATTGACCAAGGAGGAATCGGGTGTCCGTAATTTGAAACGGTGTTTGGAGATTATCCATACCAAATTGAATCTGTTCCGCCTCGTCAAATCTGATTCGACACTCTTCGGTAAGGATATGGAAATGAAAGTGACGTTTCCATATACAGTTAAGCGAAAAGACGTCGATATATTGATCAAGAATGAAGAAAAACAGAATCAGAGTTTGTTAGCTATGTACGTTTAGTCAACGCCATAATAATCCTTTAAGTTGTAATATTGTAAAATTTATGTAAAAATACTTTAAAATATTTTTCATAAATGCCGAATGTAAAGGTTTTGCAAAGCCGCCAAACTTATCAGGTGGCTGTAAGCCACCTACTAAGTTAGTAGTTGGGCTCTTCGAGCCCTGACTAGGCGGTGCAAAACCTAGATCATCCTTAGATGTAACCGATCTTCG